>OLWA01000039.1_pt1 | contig 146706 bp, 132 predicted proteins | sample 1673251 | NCBI WGS metagenome assembly OLWA01 (sample SAMEA3178937, study PRJEB25190) | human gut metagenome | biome: human gut; feature: human-associated habitat; material: faeces | place: Austria | collected 2013 | reverse complement strand
AATCCTCAAAAATCTGTCGCCTGAAAAATATCCAAACCTCAATGCTACGAAAAGAAAGGCTGCGCCGTAAAACTGAATTACGACACAGCCTCACTCATTCTTTTTAATGCCGACCTTAGTTAACAGCTAATAATTCAATGTCAAAAATAAGAGTTGAACCGCCTGGAATTCCGGGTTGATTACTCTTTCCATAGCCTTGTTCAGCCGGGATATAGACTTCCCATCTGTCGCCAGGACACATCTGCTGCAACGCTATTATCCATCCGGGAATAAGGTCCCTGAGCCGGAAAGCAGGAGCTACTCCGCCACGGCTTGAATCAAAAGATCGGCCATTTATTGTTTTTCCAGTGTAGTGTACTGTTACAACACTTCCCCGGTTAGGCTTTTGCGATAACGCATTTCCCTTCTTGATAACTTTGTAAAGAATGCCTTTATCCAACGGCTTGACACCAGCTTCTTTGGCTTTATCCTCTAACCATCGCCTATTTGCTTCTACATATTCCTTCTTAGCCATAAATACACCGATTAATGTTTTCTGCAATTGTCTGAAAGAGGACAGCCATTGCAGCCGTCATCTTCTTTCCGGTATTTTTCGTCAGAGCAACAGTTTCCTTTTTTATTTTTGCTTAAAAATACTTTTCTAACTATCCAGCCAATACATAAGGCTAAAGCAAGAATTACACCCCCACCCTGAAGGATGTCATTGATATCTAAAGAACAAAACACCATGGCTAAATATCCTTTAAGAGATGCTGAATCTTTTGATATTCCTGTTCAAAATTAGGCGTAAAAATATCTTTGCCTAAAGCTTCCTCTATTTCCTGCCATGACCAGAATCTAAGGGAATCGGCCTCTCCTTTTTCGGCAACCGGGACATAATCTATCGGAGCAATGCATGCAAAACAGTTTATAAGCTCTCTCTCGATATCGCTTTCAAATTTATAGGACGTCAGGGAAAGAGGATTAAATGAGGTAAGAGAAGCTTCTTCAGCAGCTTCTCGCCTTAATGCTTCTGCAATCTCTTCTCCGAAGCTTACATGACCGCCTACTGAGGTGTCCCATTTCCCAGGTTGAATCAGTTTCGTTAATGCTCTTTTTTGAAGCAACAGACCGCTTCGGTCGCTTTTGATTATATGAAGATGCACTACAGGATGAAGAATTCCGCTACGGGAATGGCACAAACTTCTCGGAGCTTTTCCCGTAACATTGCCTTCTTCATCCAATACAGGAAGCATCTCTTCTTCTGTTTTCATGCCTTATACTGTTTTTTTATAAGAGTATTTAGTCTGGTGGGAGAAAGATCGGCAGGATATAACTCAAAAGGAAGAGTCATTGAACATCCTTGTGCATAACGGCTGCACCCGAAGGCTTTCCGCCCTTTTAATATATGACCCTCTCCACATTTTGGGCATTTGACTTGTTCAAGTTTTGTAATTCTTGGGGTCTTGGGCTTTTCGGCCTTTGGTTTAACGCTTTTGGCCTTCTTAGAGTTTTCCGGTGCCGGTTCTGAAATTGGAGTGCGTGTGATGATTCTTCTGTTTTCAGGGTCGGACATAACGTCATGTACAATTATTTCAATCATACTTTTGAGCTCATCTAAAAACTCTTCGGCATTATATTCGCCTCGTTCAATCTTTCTCAGTTTGTTCTCCCAGATACCGGTCAATTTAGCGCTCTTAAGAAGTTCCTCCTTAATAAGGGATATAAGTGCAATACCGGCATTACTGGCATGAATATTCTTTTTTTCTCGTATCAGATAGCCTCGTTTGAACAGAGTCTCTATGATTGCAGCTCGGGTAGACGGGCGTCCGATTCCATTTTCTTTCAAGGCATCACGAAGTTCTTCATCGTCAACTGTTTTTCCCGCACTTTCCATTGCCCTAAGTAGCGTACCTTCCGTGAAGAATTTCGGAGGCTGAGTCTGACGTGTGAGCAATGCAGGAGAATGAGGTCCACTCTCCCCTTTCTTGAAATCAGGCATAATCGATTCTTCTCCATCTTCGCCAACGGCGGCTTTCTCGTTGGTGAAGAGCACTCTCCACCCGGGTTCCTTGATAACCTTTCCGGTGGCCTTGAATTCAAATTTGCCTACCTTGGCCATTACAGTTGTGGTGGAAAAGATGCAGTCTGGATAAAAGGCTGCGATGAATCGTAAGGCTATAAGGTGAAACATCCGTTTCTCATTGCCCTGAAGAATTTCAGGTGACTGACCTGTGGGAATGATTGCATGATGATCGGTTACTTTTGAGTTATCAAAAACCTTCTTCCTTTTTAAAATTTTCTTGGATAATATGGGGGCGGTAAGATTGGAATACGGAGTCAGTTTCCTAAGTATTTCAGGAACCTTAGGATAGATATCATCCGTAAGGTATGTCGTATCTACTCGAGGATATGTTGTGACCTTTTTTTCGTACAGTCTTTGAATAAGAGCCAGAGATTCTTCCGCCGTCCACCCCCATCTCTTGTTGCATTCAACTTGCAGAGATGTGAGATCAAACAATCTTGGAGGAGCCTCACGGCCGTCTTTCTGGGATACATCCGTGATTTCAAGCGGCATGGCTTTTATTTCCTCCAGTACTGCTTTTGCCTGCTCTTCGTTGTCATACCGACCTTTGGAAGAATTGAATGTGACATCACGGTACGCTGTCTTTATCTCCCAATAATTTTCGGGCTTGAAATTACGGATCTCAAGTTCTCGCTGCACAACCATGGCAAGCGTGGGCGTCTGAACCCTTCCTACGGACAATACCTTGCCCGGTTCGGAATATTTTATGGAATAAAGACGGGTAGCATTCATTCCCAAAATCCAATCGCCGATGGCCCTTGATAAGCCTGCAAGGTAAAGATTTTTGTAATCCGATTCCGGCTTGAGGTCTTTAAAACCTTCTTTTATAGCGTCGTCTGTGAGTGAGGAGATCCAAAGGCGTTCAACAGGACATTTAATCCCTGCCTTCTGCATAACCCAACGCTGGATAAGCTCTCCTTCCTGTCCGGCATCACCACAGTTTATCACAAGATCCGCCTCGGAAACCAATTTCTTTATAACGTCAAATTGCCGCTTTATGCTCTGCTGATCTATCAGCTTAATGCCAAACCGAGGCGGAATCATCGGCAACACGGACAGGCTCCAACGTTTCCAGCATTCAGTATAATCCGAAGGCTCTTTCAGACAGCATAAATGTCCATAGGTCCAGGTCACACGGTAGCCGTTTCCTTCGTAAAAACCATCCCGCCGATCATTGGCTCCAAGTATAGCTGCTATGTCTTTTGCAACGCTCGGTTTCTCAGTAATACAGACTTTCACAAATGTCTTTGATTGTTATCTAAGCCGCGGATTCGCGTAATTCAAGAGTTGAGGATTATTTGCCATTCGATGAACGGATATTCCAGGTGCTTTCACCCCGGGGTCCATCCAGGGTAAGAACAAACGATGTCTGTGTACGGACCACCGGAAAATCTATCTCCACTGGAATCAATCCGCTATTCTCCCATTGAAAATATCTTTTCATATCCACTCCGTCAATATCAGTTGAGGAGTATTTTATTTTCCCAAATGTGCCGTAAAGAGTATCAATCCGGTTTGCCGTATGGGGGCGTCCCTTGATTTTGCCATAAAGACGGGTCACATCCGCCCTGTACTCGATACTGTCGGCAATAAATCCGATACTACCTGAACAATCGGCATTAAGGTTACGCAGCGTTTTTGCCTCAAGGCACAAAGAAGCTGAGATCAAAAGAATAGAAGTGAGAATTTTTCTTGTCATGACTCTGATTTTTTGGCATCCTCCCAGAGCTCATCCATCTCTGCAAGCGTCATTTCCGCCAGTTTTTTACCATTCTCCGAAGCCTTCTTCTCAATGTAATTGAAACGTCTAATAAACTTGGAATTGGTTTTCTCAATGGCATTCTCCGGATTTATACCATATAGCCTTGAAATATTTACGAGGCTGAAAAACACATCGCCCATTTCCTGTTCCATGTCAGATATATTTCCTGATTTAGCCTCTTTTTCAAACTCTGAAATCTCTTCCCGGACCTTATTCCAGGCATCCTCTTTGTTTTCCCAATCAAATCCAATATTGGACGCCTTTTCCTGAATACGGTAGGCTTTGATAATAGAAGGAAGAGCCGCAGGTACTCCGGAAAGGACCGTTTTATTACCTCCCTTTTCCTTGAGCTTTATCTGCTCCCAGTTTAGCTCTACGTCATGGGCATCATTCACTTTGGTATCACCAAAGATATGGGGATGCCTGAAAATAAGTTTTGCATTCAGAGCATCGGCCACATCGACAATATCAAAAGCCCCTTTTTCTTCACCGATTTTGGCATAGAAAAGCACATGGAGCAGCACATCGCCCAGCTCCTTGCGGATATTGGCATCATCTTCTTTTAAGAGTGCGTCGCAAAGCTCATAGACTTCTTCTATGGTGTTTGGCCTCAGCGACTCGTTGGTCTGTTTCCTATCCCACGGGCACTCCACGCGAAGGCGGTCGAGTGTATCAATCACTCGACCGATAGCCTCGATTTTTTCATCTCTGCTATGCATTTTATGCAAATTATAGTTTTACCTCAGAAGAATAGGATTTGAGCCCGCTGTTAAGCCATTCTACAAACTTAGCCACATTCTCATCATAATAATAGGGAGACGCAAGAGGCTTGCCTTCGTTGTCGAGCATCACATAATACGGCTGGCTGTTGGCTGCAAACTTCGAACGCTGGAGATAACTCCATTTGTCACCGATAGTCTTAAGCATCACTGTTTTGCCGTTTTCATTAACTTCAATGGGCTTTTCAAGAGATGTCTTGTCATCAACCATGAGAGTAATGAGTACGAAATTCTCCTTTATAATCGAACTTACCTCCTGAGTGTCAAATACTGCTCCTTCCATCTTACGGCAGTTTACGCAGCCATATCCGGAGAAGTCCACAAGAACAGGACGATTGTTCTCGTTTGCGTAAGCCATGCCTTCATCGAAATCGTGGAATACTTTGAAGTTTCCACCCTCATACAGATTGAAATCCTGGGTATACAGAGGCGGAACGAAGGCACTGACGCTCTTGAGTGGCGCACCCCACAGGCCCGGAATCAGATAAACTGCGAATGCCAGTGAGATAAGCGAAAGGAAGAAGCGTCCTACCGGTACATGATCTAATGGCGCGTCATGGCTGAAACGAATTTTACCAAGCAGATACATTCCAAGGAGAATAAAGATTATCACCCAAAGGGAGACAAATACTTCACGGTCGAGAATCCCCCAACCGTATGCGAGGTCAGCAACCGAGAGGAATTTAAGAGAAAGTGCAAGTTCAAGGAAGCCTAGCACAACCTTTACCGAATTGAGCCAGCCACCCGAGCGAGGCATTTCTTTAAGCCATGAAGGGAAAATGGCGAATAAAGTAAATGGAATTGCGAGGGCAAGGGCGAAGGCTCCCATTCCTATGGCTGGTCCGGTAATATCTCCTACCGATGCAGCTTCAACCAGAAGGGTTCCGATTATGGGACCGGTGCAGGAAAATGAAACAAGAACCAAAGTGAATGCCATGAAGAAAACAGAAAGCATACCAGTGGTGCGTTCAGCTTTACTATCCACACTGTTGCTCCACTTTGAGGGCAATTTGATATCGAATGCGCCAAAGAAGGATATGGCGAAAACTACAAGCAAAAGGAAGAAAAGAAGATTGAATACTGCATTTGTGGCTAAATCATTTAGCTTGCTTGCTCCGAAAATAAGTGTTATAGCGAGTCCGAGCACGAGATAAATCACCACAATGGCGCAACCGTATGTGAAAGCATCCGCGATAGAGCGCCGTCTCGAATTACTCTTCTTGAGGAAGAAACTTACCGTAAGAGGTATCATGGGCCATACGCAGGGCGTAAGCAGTGCGACAAGACCGCCGATGAATCCCCATATAAATATATACCACCATGATGATTCAGCAATGGAAGCAGTATTATCGGAAGCATCATCGGTAAATACAACCGGATTCCACCATTTATTTGCAGAAGACTTCTGGTGAGTAGGTGCGCTTAATGCTTTGTTGTCTGTTTGAAGTGTTTCTTCCGAAGGCGTATTTTCCGACGCCACGTTTCCGCCCTTGAAATCAAAAGTCTCGGTTGAAGGAGGAATACAGCTACCGTCATTACAACCCTGGAATCTTACCGATGCCTCAACAAGATAGGCTCCATTTGGCTCGTTTAGGGTAAAATCCTGATAGAAGTCCACTTTGTCTTCCCACCAGTTGAGCTTGAGATGGAAAACCATGTCGACCTGCTCATGGGGCTTGCGTGAAGGTGTGATATCACCATTCAGAGTCATTCCCTCTACCTTATCAAAGGTAAACGTTGTAGGATTCGGACCGCCGTCGGGCAAATCAATTCCATACAGATGCCATCCTTCATCGATACTTGCTTTGAAAATCAGACGGCCGTTACGTTCATCGTTCATTTCCACGGATGAGCTCCATGTGACAGGCTTCAGAATCTGTGCCTGAATTCCAGAAATAACTGCAAGAGTAGCAATAATCGCTAAAAGGTATCTTTTCATTTTTTATAATACTTGGCCGATTTGGAAAAAGTTTCTGTTTTGGGGGGCAAACATGTCTGTGAATCGCATGACATATATGTTATCTTGCCATTTACTTTTGCTATGGCGGGATTAACGACCTTAAAACGACGGAAGAAGCTAACCGTTTTATCCCACCAGTTAAGCTTCATTCCAAACATTTTGTCATTTACTTCTTTAGGTAAAAAAGATGGAGTGATATTACCTTCGAATTGAATGCCTTGGGATCCGGACAAATCAAATACAGTCGGCTTAGGGCCACCATCAGGCAGTTCCATACCGTAAAGATGCCACCCCGGTTCTATTATGGCCTTCATTATAAGCGTACCCTCCTTCTCTGAGGTCATTTTCACTGAAACTCGCCACCCTATTGGAGATGCTGACTGTGCCAATCCGCGCAAAGAGCAGCACAAAGCAGCAATAGCAAGAAAAATAAATATTATTATTCGCATATGGATTTGATTTAATTCTTACGGATATGGAATGCTTATGCAAAGTTAAGCATTTCAAGCGACTTTGCCGAGCCTCCTAGGAAAATCATCATCACAATTACCATATCATAAAAATAAAGCCAATCGGATTATGACTGACTTTATTCCTATTAAATTGAGCCGCGAGTGGGACTCGAACCCACGACCTTTTCGTTACGAATGAAATGCTCTACCGACTGAGCTATTGCGGCTTTTCAAATTTTCTCTGCAAAGGTACTGAAAAATTTGCATACTTGCAAGAGAGAAAATTTAAGCGGGGACTCTGGTTTGTCCGATAATATTTATATACATTAGGATTTTGAGCCCTTTATCCCACCTTTCACGCCACCTCCCATGGCGAAAATATTCTGGTCGTAGCTCACGGTCTTCATACTCTCTTCGCGTTTTCGCTTTAACGCCAAACGGACCAACCGGTCCATAAGCTCGCTGAACGGAATTCCGGATGCCTCCCATAGATAGAATGAAAGCGAACCGGGAATAGTGTTGATTTCATTCACATAGATACAACCATTATCCTCATCCATGATCACATCGACTCGGGCCACTCCCTGACAGGAAAGCACCCTGAATGTCTCTCCGGCGAGAAAACGAATCCTTTCAGTGGTTTCTTTAGGCAGATCTGCAGGAATCCTTTTATGGGAGGCCTGCATTCCCTTAGCCCCTTTGGATCCGCCCATATATTTATCTGTATATGAAAGAATCTCTCCGCTCTTTATCGGTTCTTCGCATACGGAAGTCTGATATTCATCGGCATCACCGAGAACCGAACAGTTCACCTCATGCAGATTATCCACCATATGCTCTACTATGAGTCTCGAACTATATGTCTTAGCATCGTCAAGACGGGATATTAACTGCTCTCTGTTTCCAGCGCGACCGATTCCCACACTTGACCCAAGATTTGCCGGCTTTACAATTACCGGATATCCGAGTTTTGATTCAATTCTTTCTATAAGTTCCTCTCTCTTGGAGAACCATTCTTTATCAGTAAACCAGACATAGTCAACCACCGGAATCGAACATGCCTGGAGTATCATCTTCATAGTAATCTTATCCATACCATTGGCTGAGGCAAGAACATCACAACCGGCATATGGGATTCCTATCAGATCAAGAAGCCCCTCGAATGTACCGTCTTCTCCATTTGCGCCGTGGAGCACAGGAATGACTACATCAAGATGAGCCACCACAGGATTTCCGAACAGAGATCGTTTCACTCTGTACAAATTATAATCTCCGAAGGAACATGATAAAGTTATTTCGGTGCAGTTTTTCAGCAACGTCTTTATATCTTTGTAGTTGGCCACATCAGTCAAAGCCTCTCCGGTATAAAAATGTCCATCCTTAGTGATATAAACCGGTGTAACATCGTATTTTTCACGATCAATAGCGGCCATTGCCTGATTGGCAGAAATTACAGATATCTCATGTTCAGTGCTTCTTCCTCCGAAAAAGACTCCTATATTAGTTTTCATATCCATTTCTGTTAGTATCGTTTAATCATTTAAATGTGTCAGGTAAATCATTTTCATACAAAATGGTATCTCCGTTGGTCACAAACGTCTGCAACAGTCTTTGTGCATCAGCAAAAGTAGCTGCCTCGTGAACTTCCGGGGAACCTTCGCCGGCAGCTATTCCCGCCAGAATTGCCTCGCGGTTATATTGGCCTACGACTATCGCAATATCTGCCGATACAGAAATTTTCTTGCCGAATTCCTGATTCAGCTCATTCTGTTTTTCACCAAGTTCTATCATTCCTGGGGTAATGATTATTCTTTTTCCTCCGGTCATGGCACGCAGCACATCCAATGCCATGGATGAGCCTGCCGGATTTGAATTGAATGCGTCATCGAGTATGGTGATTCCACCAGAGGTCCTTTTTATACTCAGTCGGTGCTCAACCGGTTCGATTGCTTCAACTGCCCTTTTGATTTTTTCGAAAGACATTCCGAGATGCATTGCAACAATCACGGCTGCAATAAGATTTGACACGTTGCACTCCCCTACCAGCCTGGTATGCAAGTCAAGGCTGGTATCTTTACCGATAATAGAAAATGAGGTACCCATGGGGCTATATATAATCTGTGAAGCACGGAAATCCGCATTTCCATGTCTTACAGAATATCTGCAAAGCCCCTTAAGTTCCACTTTCTTTTCTGCGATCGGATCAAAGTCATTGTTAATAACGGCAAAACCGTCATCAGGCAACGAATCTATCAGCTCAAATTTGGTCCGGCACACATTCTCTATGGTCTTGAACGACTCAAGATGCTGTGGCCCCACAGCTGTCACTATTCCTATGGAAGGATGAACCAGATCACAGATATCTTTTATATCGCCGATGTTTTTTGCCCCCATTTCACAGATGAAAATCTCAGTATAAGGCTTCATCAGTTCCCTGATAGTCCTTATAACTCCCAGGGTGGTATTATAGCTTCCGGGAGTCATCAGTACCTCAAACTGCTCCGAGAGAATGCGGTTAAGATAGTGCTTGGTACTGGTTTTACCATAGCTGCCGGTTATTCCTATTACGGTCAGTCCTGGCATTGATGAAAGGATTCGCGCGGCATCTTTCCTGTACCCATTGTTTATATGGCGTTCTATGGGAGAAAGAAGCCATACGCTCACCATTATGATAATGTGCGAACCGCAATACAGTCCAAGGAAAGTGAGGCAAATTACGTATAGTAGTGAATATATCCCAGAAGATTGGCTACACAGTGTGATTGCAAGCGTCAAAAGTGCTGATATAATGACACCTACAGAATAAATCCTTTTGGCCCTCTGTGTCCAGACTAATGGTTTCTTATATTTTCGGGTAGCAAGATAGATAAATGAGCCCAAAGCAAATGCCGCAATTATTCCGAATGAGACAATAGACGAGGCAAACGGACTCATTGAAATCAGCAGCACGCATAGTGCCGCTAATCTTTGCCAGGATGTTGTATCCCCACTTGTTTTAAGCCAACGGGTATATCTTTCATTTCTGTAGCTGTTTTGCTGCATCATCATTAAGTCCCGCCTGAGTTCGGCAAGAAAATTAAAAAGTGTAATGAGCGTAATACAGCTGACGGTAATTATCAATAGCATAATAAATATCTTTTAATATTATGAGGCAAGAAAGCTCTTTAATACGGCAGCAAACTGGCGAGGATTGTCAAGAAAGCTGTAGTGACCACATCCCGGGAACGCCACAAGTCCGGCATCTGGAATAAGCCTTTCCATCTTTCTAGCATCGGAAAGAGGCGTCGCAGTATCATTTTCTCCCCATATCAGCAGAGTGGGAGCTTTAATCAGGTGAAGCCTGGATGAAAGATCTTCATTGACAACCTTGCTGAGTATACTTCTCATCAACGGGGTTGCAGACCTGTAATCGGCACTCCCCGTCCGGGCCCGTCTTTCCTCAATCTTTTTTTGTGCACGTTCCTTTCCAAGAAGTAGGCTAAGTGTATGCCTATAAGCCTTGAAAGAATATATTTTCAAGTAATACTTGATAGACCGCTTGGGCTTGATTCCTGCGGAATCTATAAGCACAAGCTTATCCACAGGGTTGCGGGAGGCAAACAGGATGCCGACCCTTCCTCCGAACGAATGCCCTATCAAGACCGGACGTTCTATACCCATGGCTTTGGCAAAACGTTCTATTAAAGAAGTATATTCCTCTACGCCCCACACACCATCCGGTTCGGGTGATTCTCCGAATCCGGGGAAATCGACACTATAGACTGTGTGGTTCTCTTTGGCAACAGCCTCTACTGACGCAACCGTTGTATGGTTACAGCCCCATCCATGCATCAGAATTATCGGGGCTCCGTTCCCATCCTTTGTATAATGCAGTCTGCAACCATCAATATCGATAGATCGGGTCATAAGTGTGGTGTTGATTTTTATCACAAAGGTAATGATTATTTAGAATGGTTGTCTATGTTGAAAGAAAGAAAAAAGGAGGAAACTTCTCACGAAGTCTTCTCCTTCCATTCATCACATTATGCTTATTAGTGCATATCAGTAGTTTCTATTAGTAATTTCTGTTATTGATAGCGACTTTCTATTATTGACCAGTCAACTATGTCCCAGAGTGCTTTCAATGCATCCTGACGACGATTTTGGTAGTCAAGATAGTAGGCATGTTCCCATACATCGAAAACAAGCAGTGGGATAAGTCCGTCGGTAAGAGGGTTGCCGGCGTTTGATTTCTGAGAAATGAACAATTTGCCATCAGCGTCTGACGACAGCCAGATCCAGCCGCTTCCAAAAATCTTTGTCCCCGACTCAATAAATTCGTTTTTGAAGTTCTCGAAAGAGCCAAACTGTTCATCAATCGCTCTCCGTAGTCGGCCGGCTGGCTCCCCGCCTCCGTCAGGAGAGAAAGAGAAGAAATAGAATATGTGGTTCCATGCCTGAGATGCATTGTTGAACAATGCCCCTTCCGATTTGATTATTATATCTTCAAGATCCATGTCGACATACTCTGTTCCTTCAATAAGTTTATTGAGATTGTCGATATAAGCCTTCTCATGCTTTCCATAATGGAAATTCACGGTCTCCTGTGAAATAGCGGGCTCTAATGCATCAGGAGCGTAAGGTAACTTGGGCTGAATATAGGAAGGATTCTTCATCTTACGATTTATTTTAGGTTCTATATTCCTAACATCTTCCCTCAGTTTAAGTTCACTATAGGATAATATTTAACTAAAGTTATTATAGATGGTTGTCATCCAGCCAATCGAATATTGTGTTGTAATAAGCGTTTCTCACCTTCGGTGAAGATAACGAAAGGTCATGAAGCCCACCTCTCAATGCAATTATAGTCACATCGGGGCCGAGCATTCTTCCGTATTTAGTTATATCTTTGACATCCAGCACCACATCAGCCTGATTAGCCTCAGAGGTCCACGCATTTAATGTAGCGCTTTTGAGAGAGCGGAGCACAAGAATCGGCACATGGATTTTTCCTTTCATATTCCTCAATTTATGTTGGGCGGAGTTTATGGCCCTTATCCATCTCAGATCGACTTTAGTGGAAGACGGATTTTTCCATATGGTATCATAATCCCACTCACCGTGGTATTTCTTAAGAAGACTATGACTGTAAGTATTGCTTCCACCGGTCTCAACCTTGACTGACGGAAATACTGCAGCCATCGAACTTACTAGATTGATGAAGCACTCCAGCTTGCCGAGATTCCAGTCGAGAAACGGGCTATTTAGAATTAATGCGTCAACCGGAGCGGTCGGGTTTTCGGCAAGATAATATGCCGCGGCCAGACCGCCTGTGGAATGACCCAGCAGAATTATAGTGTCATTCCCTTCTTGCCTTATGACATTCAAAGCAGTGTCTATATCCGCACAGTATTCATTCATATTCCTTAGTTCGCCACGATTTTGTCCCGGCATCAACGACCTTCCATATTTTCTTAAATCCAATGCGTAGAAATTATAACAGTTCGCTTTGAATTCCTCGCCCATTTCTTTTTGAAAGAAGTAATCATTGAATCCGTGGATATATAATACAGCCCGTTTTTTAGCACAATCACTTTTTAGTCTGACCAAAGAGCATGAAATCTCTCCACTGTAATCCTTTCCAAGGTCTATTTTACATGCTTCGTAGCCTACGCCGAGAATATCGGGAAACCAAGATTGCGCCGACACACTAAGCGCCGACGCAATGCTGATAATTAAACAAATTATTTTCATTCTGTCATTTTCCGTTTTTTTGATATTGAGGAAGCAAAGGTACAGGGAATTTTGAGAATAAAGTGGCTACTGCCTTTTGAATTCCCTCGAGATTTCTCAGTTCTCCTTCACCATTACCTATAATGGTCGCAACGGAAGAAGAATACACAGGAATCTTCTCGACAGTATTGATCATATCCATTGTAAGGACACCTTCTTTATAGATACCCGTTATAACCTGTGCAATTGCAGGATATGTGGGCCAGTAATATTGACGAGGATATATAAAATAGGGATAGCATCCGGGGAACGGACCGGGGCCATAATAAGGGAAGTAATTTGGCTCCAGAGGGGCGGTCTGGATTTCATGCCGCACCGTGAGGCCGATGTTTATCAGCAATGGTGAGGTGGGATTCTCCACAAATCCTCGATCAACCATCTGGGTTCTTATGGCCTGGGCTATATTATAATAGGTAATTTCCTGCATTGTGGGAGGAAGCTTATTTGTGTCATCAGGCACGACGATTCGGAATGTCTTGAAGGAAGCCAGGTTAGCTCCATTATAGACTTCACTGTTTACGAGGGTGTAAGGGCTACAGCATGTCAGTGCAAGTCCCGAAATCAATATGATGAAGCTTAGTAACGTTTTTGTTTTCATGTGTTTTACAAACTTAATTTTAGAATCTATATCCTTAAAACAATATATAAATATGAAATGTTCCTTAAAAATTTGGCAGGGAAACCTATTTTACATAACTTTGAGTGCTTGCGTATGATAGAGTGATATGTCGAGTAACTTGTGTTTTACATAATTAGTAGCTATTTCATTTTAGCTTGATGAAGCCAATTACAGAAATATTCGTTGAATATCTTGACAATTATGGCAGTGTGGATATTGCCGAATCGGAATTCAAAAAGAACATCCATGAAAACCCTGACTTAAAGGCTGCATACCGCCAATGGTGCAGTGATGAGGGAAGTTCCGAAAAGAATGGTTTTTTCGATTTCGCCGAACAGTATCTCAGCGACCGGAACGAAGTCTGGGACACCCTGACTGATTATGATGAATGAAATAACGGAAATGAAGAGTAAAACTATGGAATTACATCTTCCTGCTGAATGGCATTCCTGTGGCTGTGTTATGATTGCATGGCCACATAAAGACACAGATTGGAATTACATGCTTGATGAAATAGAAGAATGCTATATCCACCTGGTCGAGGCGATAATCAGACACTCACGCATTCTAATTGTCGCTCCGGATATTGAATATGTACGCCAACGTTTATCCCACATATCCTCCGACAAGATATTTTATTTTTCCTATCATACCAATGACACCTGGATTCGCGACTACGGGCCTCTGACATTGGTAGATGAGGCCGGTCAACACAAGGCCTTCGCCGATTACCGATTCAATGGCTGGGGGTTGAAATTTCCCGCTTGTTTCGACAATCTCGCTATTTCGGCGATGAAGGAAGAATCGCTATTGTCTTTACAAGTATTTGACAGGAGAGATTTTGTACTTGAAGGCGGAGGTATTGAAAGCGATGGACAAGGCAATCTTATGACCACTGCAGCGTGTCAGCTTTCACCCAACCGAAATCCAACAATGTCCAGGGTGGAAATTATTGAACGGCTAAAAAAAGATTTTGGCGCAGACAACGTGGTCTGGCTTGAAAACGGAGCTCTGGCCGGAGATGATACCGATAGCCATATAGATACTCTTGCCAGGTTCGCACCAGCAAATACCATTGTATATACATGCTGTAACGACCCGGCCGACGAGCATTATTATACCCTTCAGGCAATGAAAAAGGAATTGATGCTGGCGAAGGATAAGAATGGGCATGGATTTAATCTAATGGAACTGCCTCTACCCTCACCCATTTTAGACCAAGAGGGTCAACGTCTACCCGCGACATATTCCAACTATCTTGTTTTGCCGGATGTGGTTTTGATGCCTACGTACCGACAGCCTCAAAACGATCTTCTCGCTAAAAAAATTCTAGAGTCAGTATATGAACGGGCCGTGGAGTGCGTGGATTGTACTGCTCTCATCAACCAACACGGCTCTCTTCACTGCGCCACAATGCAGATTCCCGAGGGAGCGCTTTCTTTCTGTTAAACACAAATCTTTGACTTAATGGCTAACGATAAAATAATAAATGTAGGACTCCTTCAGCTTAAGAAAGTTGCCGATCCGGTAGAAAACCGCAATCGTCTTGCCGACGAGATCCGGAAACTGGTAAATGGACCGAAGGATAAGGTAGATCTTGTCGTAAATCAAGAGCTACATGATTCACTTTACTTCTGCCAGACTGAAAACACGGAATTATGCGATCTCGCAGTAGAGATTCCATCTGAATCCACTGATTTTTATGCGTCTCTCGCAAAAGAACTTAATATAGTTATAGTCACTTCGCTGTTTGAAAAAAGAGCACCGGGTTTATATCACAATACAGCTGTGGTATTCGAACGAGACGGAAGTATTGCTGGAAAATTCCGTAAAATGCACATCCCTGATGATCCGGCATACTATGAAAAGTTTTATTTCACTCCCGGAGATCAGGGCTTTGAACCGATAAAAACCTCCGTAGGCACTCTGGGAGTGCTCGTATGTTGGGATCAGTGGTATCCCGAAGCTGCCCGATTGATGGCTCTGAGAGGGGCTGAAATTCTTATTTATCCCACTGCCATAGGATGGGAATCATCAGATAGTGAAGATGAGAAGCAGCGTCAGCTTGATGCCTGGACAACGATTCAGCGAGGCCATGCCATTGCTAACGGCTTGCCGGTGGTTACGGTGAATAGAGTCGGTCATGAATCTGACCCCTCTGGGCTAACCAACGGAATTACTTTCTGGGGCTCAAGTTTCGTGGTCGGACCTCAAGGCGAATTCCTTTATAAAGCCCCTGCCGACCGTGAGGTATGTAAGGTCGTAGCCGTAGATATGAAGCGATCTGAGCATGTGCGCCGCTGGTGGCCATTCCTGCGTGACCGCCGAATAGATTTTTATTCCGGACTTACCTCAAGATTCCTCGACTGAAAACCAGAGGAAGGTTGATAAAAAAACATGAAATTAGCGGGCAATATAAGCTTCTCTCCCGTAAGCTTATATTGCCCGCTAATTAAATATCATTTTGAAAATACAGAGTCCGGAAGTTTGCGGCAATTGTAAGTCATTGCCATGACTTCACCATAAGCGCCGGCCGATCGCAGTGCAAGATAATCTCCTCTGTGGGTGTCCGAGGGCAATTTTACATCTTTAGCAAAAGTATCGGTTGACTCACATACGGGCCCTACCACATCATAAACATCAGTATTTTCTTCACTGTGACTGCTGATATTCTCAATGAAATGATGGGCCTGATATAATGCAGGTCTGATTAAATCGGTAAAACCGGCATCAACTATAACAAAACGTTTGTTTAAACCCTCTTTAACATAAAGTGTCTTTGTGACAAGACTACCACATTGAGCCACAAGTGAGCGGCCAAGTTCAAAATATAATTTCTGTCCGGGACGCAGGGCGAGATTCTCTTCAAACACCTTGAAATAAGCCTTAAAATCCGGTATAGGATTGTTTTTAGGCGATTGATAATCTATACCAAGACCGCCCCCCACGTTTATTACAGGAATCTGAAAATCAGAATACTCCTCCTGCAGCTCATTTACTTTTTGGCAAAGCTCTTTATATGGATCAAGTGACAATAATTGCGAACCGATATGGAAATGCCATCCTCTGAATTCAAGCCATTCGGAATCGCGACATCTTTCCATCAGCTTTTTCAGCAACGGTAAAGCAATTCCGAATTTATTTTCTGCCAGTCCCGTAGTAATGTTTTTATGAGTATGGGCATCAACCTCAGGATTAAGGCGGAGAGAGACTCTTGCCGGTTTCCCGATTTCGATAGCCATGGATTCAATCACATCAAGCTCTGCCTCAGATTCCACATTAAGGCTGTCTATCCCAAGAGTTATAGCCTGATATATTTCCTCGTCGGTCTTGCCCACTCCGGCCAAAAGTATATCCTTCGGGGAGAAGCCTGCGGCTACAGCCGCTGATACCTCTCCCCCGCTTACCGTGTCCGCGCCGAATCCGGCATCGGCCATTAGTCGCAGAATCTCAGGATTTGAATTCGCTTTTACAGCATAATGGACGCAAAAGTTGTCGTGGTCCTTTAATGCTTCCTTTACGTTATTTATTGTATCTTCAAGAAGATTGAGGTCGTAGAAATAGAATGGTGTTCCTACTTTGCTTAACGCCTCCTGAAGTGACAAATGATGATTCATCCTTCTTCTGATTATAGTTATTTATTTGCGAACAGATGATTGCTGAGAAGCTTAAGCGCCCTTACCTTGTCGGAAGCCTTGATAAGGAGAGAAATGTTGTAGTTACTTCCACCATATGAAATCATTCGCACAGGCACATCCTTCAAAGCATTTACCACTTCTGCTTCAAAACCGCGGTTCTGCCATTCGAGATCACCCACCACGCAGATAATAACCATGTCGCGGTCAACTGTTACGGTTCCCAGCTTCCTTAGCTCCTCAAGAATATCGTTCAGTTTGTGCTCGTTGTCAATGGTTACGGAGACACCCACCTCCGAAGTGACAATCATGTCAATAGAAGTATGGTAAACTTCAAATATCTCAAAAATCTTGCGAAGGAAACCGTAGGCAAGGAGCATTCGGCTACTCTTAATCTTAATCGCAGTGATACCATCTTTTGCAGCGACGGCTTTGATTGCTCTGTTAGGGAGGGCATTGAATATCAGTGTGCCGGGGGCCGTCGGTTCCATTGTGTTAAGGAGCCTTACCGGGATATTTGCATATTTAGCGGGAAGCACGCATGTGGGATGTAGAATCTTGGCTCCGAAATAAGCCAGCTCCGCGGCTTCATCGAAATGAAGCTCGCTGACGGGAGACGTGTTTTCAACAAATCTCGGGTCGTTGTTATGCATACCGTCTATATCGGTCCAGATTTCAATCTCTTCGGCATCGATAGCGGCTCCGATCAGAGATGCGGTGTAGTCACTGCCGCCTCGCTGAAGATTGTCAACGTTTCCATCCACGTCCCTGCAGATAAAACCTTGGGTAATAAAAATCTCAGCGTCTGGATTTGCCTCGAGAGCGGAATTGAGATTCTTTCTGATATAATCGGCATCAGGCTCTCCGGCTGAATTCTTTTTCATAAAGGAGAGTGCAGGAAGGAGAACTACCTTTATGCCCTGTTCCTCCATATAAAGAGTCACAAGATTGGTGGAAAGGAGTTCACCTTTTGAAAGAATCTCTTTTTCACCTAATTCGCTCAGGTTCTCAGGAGTATAGGAATATAACTCATTGAAAATAGCATCGACTATCGCTTTTCCTTTTCCCATTTGGGCGGATATGGTGAAAAGCTCCTCGATTACCCCTGAATATTTGTTTTTAAGAGACGTCAGTGTTTCGGCTGCTCCTATGCGGTTGCCACCGCGAAGATAATCCGTTACTGTAACAAGAGTGTTTGTAGTGCCAGACATCGCACTTAAAACCACTATGTTTCGTCCACGAGACTTTACAAGCTCCACTACATCTTTCATACGGCTGGGACTTCCAACAGAAGTACCCCCGAATTTCATAACTTTCATTGTATATGTGTTGGTGAAAATTTATTCTGCAAAATTACATTATTTTTAGTTATCCACAACACGTTTGTCCTGGCAGACTATCTGTCGGGCGGGGAAATCTTCTATATGGCGGTGATTATGAGTGGCGATTACAACTGCTGTGCCCGAATTGGCTATGACGTGCAATAACTGTATGATTTTCCTTCCGGTTTCCGAATCGAGATTTCCGGTAGGTTCGTCAGCAAGAATGAGTTTGGGGCGGTTGAGCATTGCGCGTGCTATCACGGTACGCTGCTGCTCACCTCCTGAGAGTTCATGAATCATCTTGTAGGCCTTGCCTCTCATTCCTACATTGCGAAGCACCTCCTCTACCCTGTCCTCAATATCCGTTTTATCTTTCCATCCGGTCGCCTTCAAAACAAACTTCAGATTCTCTCCGACAGTCCTGTCTGTCAGAAGCCGGAAATCCTGGAATATGATTCCGATTTCACGGCGTAAGAAGGGAATCTGCTTACGCTTAAGCTGCGTCATGTCTCGTCCAAGAACGTTGGCCGTACCTTCCAGAACCGGAATGTCACCGTAAAACGACTTCAGTAGAGTGGTCTTTCCGCTTCCGACTCTTCCCGTAAGATAAACAATCTCTCCGGGGTGAACTTTCAGGTTCACATTGCCGAGAACCACCATCTCCTTGTGAAGAAGTTCTACATCTGAATAATCTATTACAGTTTCCATATTTTAGCAGCCCATATCGGACATGAACTTAATACGCATCAACCTGATATCCTCTTCGCGGAATTCATCGCCGAACTCTTTATAGGCGTCACTGAGATCTCCGCTTTCACTTTCGCGGAAATAATCACAGATATCAGCCTGCTGTTCGTCGTCAAGTATGTCGTCAATATAATAATTCAGATTGATTTTTGTACCTGAATTGACAATAGCCTCTATTTCATCAAGTAGCTCGTCAAACTCCATCATCTTTGATTTGGCAATTTCCTCGAGAGAAATTTTCCTGTCAATAGCATGGATAATGGCTATCTTGATGTTGCTCTTGCTTGGAACCGCACGTACCACCAGGTCTTCCGGACGCTCAATCTCGTTTTCCTCTACATGTCGGCTGATGAGCTTTATGAAATCCGTTCCATAACGTTTGGCCTTGCTTGTTCCTACGCCCGGAATACCGGCAAGCTCCTCTTGTGTGATGGGATAGGTGGTAGCCATGGCCTCAAGCGACGGATCCTGGAAAATCACATAAGACGGCAGATCATATTTCTTCGCAAGCTTCTTTCGTAGATCCTTGAGCATTGCAAACAGCTCGGGATCGGCAGCACAGCCGCCGGCTCCTTTCACCATATCAGGCTCGTCGGAGGATCCATATTCCTTATCGGCAACAATCTTGAAGGATACAGGCTTTTTGAGGAATGCGCGGCCCTTATCTGTGATCTTTAGTAATCCGTAATTTTCAATATCTCTTTCGAGATATCCTGCAATCATGGCCTGTCGTATAATTGCACCAAGCACTTTCTCATCTTGAGCCTCTTCGCAACCGAAAACGTCAAGTTCATCGTGCTTATATGATTTCACATCGGTTGTGGATCGGCCTTTAAGGATATCTACAACATGTTCCGGCTTAAATTTTTCCTTTACAGCAGCAACAGTTTCAATAACTGCACACAAATCGTCTTTTGCTTCCACTTTCTTTCTGGGGTTTAAGCAGTTGTCACAGTTTCCACAATTTTCCTCCTCGTATCTCTCTCCAAAGTAATGGAGCAACAGCAGCCTTCTGCAAAGGCTCGATTCAGCATATGCTGCCGTCTCTCTCAGGAGCTGACGCCCGATCTCCTGTTCCGATAAAGGCTTGTTCTGAATGAATTTTTCCATTTTTCTTAAGTCTTTATAGGAATAGAAAGTTATGCAACGACCTTCTCCTCCGTCGCGTCCCGCACGTCCTGTCTCCTGATAATAGCCTTCAAGCGATTTGGGCATATCGTAATGAATCACAAACCTGACATCAGGCTTGTCGATACCCATGCCGAAAGCTATAGTAGCTACTATCACATCCACTTTCTCATAGAGAAAAGCATCCTGATTGGCTGAACGTGTCACACTGTCCATACCGGCATGATAAGGAAGTGCTTTTATGTTATTTACAGTTAGAAGTTCGGCCAGTTCCTCCACCTTTTTACGGCTGAGACAATAAACTATACCGGATTTCCCTTCATTGGCTTTAATAAACCTGATGATTTCCTTATCCACATTCTCAGTCTTCGGACGAATCTCATAATAAAGATTATGACGATTGAACGATGACTTGAACACATTGGCGTCAAGCATACCCAGATTTTTCTGGATATCATGCTGTACCTTTGGGGTTGCAGTAGCTGTAAGAGCTATCACCGGACGCTTGCCGATCTGATTGATTATTGGTCGGATGCGTCGATATTCGGGGCGGAAGTCATGTCCCCATTCCGATATGCAGTGTGCCTCATCTACCGCATAAAAGGAAATCTTTATAGTAGAAAGGAATTCAATATATTCATCCTTAGTCAGCGATTCCGGTGCAACATAGAGAAGCTTTGTGACACCCGAAAGTATGTCGGATTTAACCGAATCAATAGCCGCTTTATTCAGAGATGAATTCAGAAAATGTGCCACTCCATCGGTTTCACTGAAGTTCCTCATGGCATCAACCTGATTCTTCATGAGCGCAATAAGTGGGGAAATTACTATGGCGGTCCCTTCCATCATCAAGGAAGGGAGCTGATAGCATAATGATTTTCCACCGCCGGTCGGCATTAGCACAAACGTGTCTTTGCCATCGAGAAGACTCCGGATAATTGATTCCTGGTTACCCTTGAATGTATCAAATCCAAAGTGTTTCTTTAGCGATTCATGTATCTGCAAAGTGTCAGTCATGGGAGATGAGGATGTGGAGTGATTTAATCTGTGAGAATCTTATTTATACGTTATTTACTTCAAAGTTTGCACCGCGGAGTTTTTCAACTACAAAATCGGCGGTTACCTCAAATTCCTTCTTTTCTGTCGAAGGGATTTCAAACATGGGGTCAATCATTACGGTCTCTACTATGGAGCGGAGTCCGCGCGCACCAAGCTTGTATTCTATCGCTTTTTCTACAATCTTGTCAAGGGCCTCGGGAGTAAACTCCAATTTCACACCGTCCATCGCAAAAAGTTTCATATATTGACGGACAATGGCATTTTTAGGCTCTGTAAGCACCTTCCTAAGGGCCTCCGCATCAAGTGGCTCAAGGTGAGTCAGAATGGGAAGACGTCCTATTATTTCAGGAATAAGACCGAACGAGCGCAGATCCTGCGGAGCTACATATTGCAGAAAGTTATCACGATTCACACCTTTGCGAGCATTAGGGCTATAGCCGACAACGTGAGAATTCAGACGCTGGGCGATTTTGCGTTCTATACCCTCGAAAGCTCCGCCACAAATAAAAAGAATATTCTTGGTGTCTACCGGAATCATTCTTTGCTCAGGATGCTTACGACCACCTTGTGGCGGAACATTCACAATGGAACCTTCAAGTAACTTAAGGAGTCCTTGCTGGACGCCCTCGCCACTCACGTCGCGTGTAATAGAGGGGTTATCACCCTTGCGGCCGATTTTATCTATCTCATCGATAAACACGATTCCGCGTTGGGCTTTTTCAACATCGTAATCGGCCGCCTGGAGCAAACGGGTAAGCAGGCTCTCTATATCTTCGCCTACATATCCTGCCTGCGTAAGGACCGTGGCATCGACTATCGTGAAAGGGACATCAAGCAATCTGGCTATTGTTTTTGCCAGAAGTGTCTTGCCTGTTCCTGTGGGTCCTACCATTATGATATTGCTTTTCTCAATATCCACCTCATCGTCGGAGGGTTGAGAAAGCCTTTTGTAATGGTTGTATACAGCAACCGAAAGGAATCGTTTTGCTGCATCCTGCCCTATCACGTAATCATCCAGGAATTTTTTGATCTCAGCAGGTTTGGGAATAGACTGCTTTACCTCGCTAGCGGAAGAAGACTTTGACGCCTTCCCCGCCGGATCCATATAATCCTTAAGGATATCACCAAGCTGCTCGACGCAATTACTGCAGATATAAATTCCTTCATACCGGCTTGGGACCATGACATCCGACGGTCCTGCCGGAGAGCCGCAAAACGCACAGGTGATATCCTTCTGATCTGATTGTTTCTTTGCCATATTTAAACTAATGGTATAGAAATTCCCTTTCAGTGTTTTGCTTTAATAAGAACATCATCAATCATACCGTACTGTTTGGCTTCCTCAGCCGTCATCCAGTAGTCGCGGTCGGAATCTTTTTCAACCTTTTCGAAGGGCATGCCGCTATGGTCTGATATAATAGTGTATAATTCCTTTTTGAGTTTCTGAATCTCTCGGGCGGTAATTTCTATATCAGAAGCTTGTCCCTGCGCTCCACCCATGGGCTGATGGATCATCACGCGGGAATGCTTGAGAGCAAAACGTTTTCCTGCCGCGCCTGATACAAGCAGAACGGCGGCCATTGAAGCAGCCATTCCCGTACAGATGGTCACTACATCGCTGGAAATATACTGCATGGTGTCATAAATACCCAGACCGGCATACACTGAACCACCAGGCGAATTGATGTAAATACTTACGTCCTTACCCGGGTCAGCGGAATCGAGATACAACAACTGAGCCTGTATCACATTGGCCGTATAGTCGTTTACATCAGTACCTAGGAAAATCACACGATCCATCATAAGACGTGAAAATACGTCCATCTGAGCCACATTTAGCTGGCGCTCTTCTATGATGGTAGGAGATATATAGCTTGAAGAAATGCTCCCGGCATACTGGTCAAGAGCAAGCCCATTCATTCCGAGATGCTTTACAGCAAAATTTCTAAAGTCTTGATTCATAATCATAATATTATAAATAGCAATTGTTTACCATCGCCTGCACAGCCACCATATACCAAACTGGCTTATGGCAAGGTGCAGAAAATGTTTTATTCAAAATTAAGCACAATTGGCAAAATATGCAAATAATATATGTCAAATTAAGCAAACGGATTATTCCGGATCAAACCACACGTTTCCCTCCTCAGATGTCATTTCAAGCTCAACGCTGGCGCCGTCAACTATCTGCTGATGGGTGATGTAACTTTTGTTCCAGGGCTTCCCGTCGATAGTAACAGATTTCACATATATGTTGTCGTCCGAGAGGTTCTTTGCTGTCAATGTAAACATTTTGCCATTCGGCAGGTTTATCTTTACTTTCTCGAACAGCGGACTACCGATCTCATACTGACCGCCGACCGGATTCACAGGGTAAAATCCCATCGCACTCAGCACATACCATGCCGACATCTGACCCATATCTTCGTTACCGCAAAGACCGTCGGGAGTATTCTTATAAAGCTTGGTAAGAACCTCATGGGCATACTTCGCAGCCTTCCAGGGCTGTCCAACCTTATTGTAGAGATATATTACGTGATGGGAAGGCTCATTGCCATGAGCATACTGGCCAATCATACCAGTGGAAAACAATGGTAATTCTTCATTTTCCTTTGGACCTACAGTGAACATGCTGTCAAGCTTGGCGGAAAACGCATCCTTTCCACCGGTCAGAGCTATAAGGCCGGGGATGTCATGCTGCACCGACCAGAAATAATGCCAGGCATTGCTCTCGCTTATATGGGGAGTGTATTCTTCCGGCTTGAAATCGGGCTGCCAATTGCCTTTGTCGTCGCGTGGCTGAAAAAATCCGGTGGCCGGATTGAATGTGTTCTTGTAATTTTGGCTTCGCTTATAGAATTCATTCGCCAGTTCCGTTTTGCCCATTTTATCGGCCATTACGGCAATACAGTAATCATCGAATGCATATTCGAGTGTACGAGAAAGCGACCAGTTTTCCGAATTGTACGAATCGACTACATTATATGGCACGTAGCCCAAAGTCTTGTAGAGACCGATTCCCCGGTAGTCATCATCATTTGCAGTAGCCACGCAGGCCTCAAGAGCTTTTTCAGCGTCAAAACCGCCAATTCCCTTAAGATAGGCGTCCACGATTACCGGAACGGAATGATAACCAAGCATCATGTCGGTCTCCCCGCCCCAGAAGTTCCAGATTGGAAGACGTCCGTGCTGATCATAGAAAGCGAGGAAAGAATTAACCATATCTCCGTCAGCTTTCGGGTCGATTATCGTGAAAAGGGGGTGAGCGGCACGATAGGTATCCCAGAGGCTGAAGCTTGAATAATTGGTCCATCCGTCGGCCGTATGTATTTTCTTGTCAGGGCCGAAATAACGACCGTCGACATCCGAATATATAGTCGGTGCCAACATCGAGTGATAAAGGGCTGTATAGAAGCTCGTCTGCTCATCGGGACTTCCACCCTCCACTGCAATTGTACCAAGTTCTTTATCCCATTTATTTGATGTTTCGGCAAGATACTTGTCAAAGTTATCTTCGGGTGCCTCGGCAATAAGATTTTTTAAAGCTCCGGTTTCATCCACACCTGAAATCGCGGTAGAGACCACAAGCTGCTCTCCGGGGATAGTCTTATAGTTAAAGGTCGCTATAATTCCTTTACCGCCCGTAGCGTTGCCATTACCGTCCATGAGCGGCACAGTGTCGATATCTACCGACTCAAACGGTCGTGAGAATCGGCTTGCAAAAAACACTCTCTGATCGCGCGCCCAGCCTGTCGACATTCTATATCCCTTAATTGTTACAGAATCGACTATTTCAATGCCGGCATCGGTGGTCGCGTCCCAATTCATGGCTTTAGCAAGATTCAGAATTACGGCAGCCTCCCCGCCGGGGAAGGTATACCTCTGAATGCCCGTTCGCTCTGTGGCCGTCAGTTCCACATCAATCTTATAGTCATCAAGAGTGACCTTGTAATATCCGGCATAAGCCTCCTCCGAATCATGAGAGAATTTGGAATGAATACCTAAAGGCTGCGGAGCCTCTTTATAAGGCAACGTGACCGGCATGAAAGATATGTCATAAAGATCTCCGGCACCTGTCCCAGAGAGATGAGTATGCGAAAATCCGGCAATAGTGCTGTCGGGGTAAAAATAGCCAGCGATTCTGTCCCATCCGGGCAGACCGTTGTCGGGACTTAGCTGTACCATACCGAATGGGGCTTGAGCTCCGGGATATGTGTTTCCGGTATAATCCGTGCCAATGAATGGATTTACTTTTCGGGAAAACGCTTCAGTGTTGGCCTGATGGTGAGCACATGACGAGAGAAGAATTATTGTTGAAGCACACAATAAATTTATGGGTTGTTTATACATACAAAAGAAATTATCAAAAATGGAATGGAAATAAGGTAGAGCATTGTTCTATGAATGACTTCATGTCGGAATATGAAAAGACAGAAATCCTTCTCTACAAAGATAAAAAAAATAACATAAACAACAAAGATAATCCTATCTGGTTAAGACATTAAAGCCTATTCACTGGTATTTTCTCCCGTATAGACAGAAGATGGACGGAAAGCAAGGTGTCTCAGACACCACTTCCCGTCCATCAGACTTATTTTGATTACTATTTAAAGCTTCGAAGCAATTTCCTTGAACTCATCAATGGATACCTGCTGCTTGTCAAGTGTTATGGCATTCTGAATTGCTCCAAAGAGTTTGATGTCGCCAACCTCTTCAATCAGCCGGCCTCTGTAGTTCTTGTCCTCCAGGAGATTTTCAGCATACTTCTCAATAACGTCGTCGGCCATATTTGTCATTCCGTATTGAGCGAACTGACGGGCTGCAGTAGCTTTGGCGAATGATTTAAGATCTGATTCTTCAATCTTAACACCGAGCTCGCGTGCCACGTCCTCCTTTATGAGTTGCCACTCGAGGTCGGGACGCATTTTTGAGAATTCCTCATCGATATTTTCCTCGTTGAGTTTTTCGTCATTACGGCTTATAAGCCATTTCTTAAGAATAACTTCGGGAAGTTCCATATTGCCGTATTTGGCCATAAGTTCCTTGCGGGCGCAAAGACGGAAAATCATCTCGCTGTTGCCTGAAAGACCCTGAGCAATCATATCCTTGACTGCGGCCAGATACTCTTCTTCATTGTGGACTTTATCCTTTCCGAATACCTGAGTATAAAATTCTTCGCCTAATTCAGCGGGACGAACCACTATTATTTCTGAAATGACCATTTCAAAATCGCCATTTACAGCCGCAGTACGCTCTTTATCGATATTGAGCATCGAAGAAAGCTCGGTGATATTATCGCCAGAAGCCTTGCGGGGATTGAACACAACCTTGTCTCCGACCTTCTTTCCTTCGAATTTAGCTGCTTCTTCTTTATCCTGGAAGTACATCGGAGCAACAATGCCGCTTACAACCTGAATAGCATCCTCTCCTTCTTTCACGCTGCCATCCTCATTAAGCTCCATGATAGCGCCCTTTACAAGAGCATCGGGCTCTACAGTCTCACCGGGCACTTGAGCGCCAAAACGCTTGCGGAATGCCTGGTCCTGCTCCTTCACCATTTCATCCGAAACGGTTATTTCATAATAAGGAAGCTTGGTCTCCTTATCGAGTTTGATATTGAGGTCGGGGGCAAGTGCGAGATCATACTCAAATGTGAATTCCTTATTATTGAAGTCAAGCTCCTTGACTTCAACAGGCATCGGCTGGCCGAGTACATTGAGTTTATTATCCTCAATATATTTCATCACACCTTCGTAAACTACCTGATTGATAACATCACTTGTCACCTGCTTGCCGAAACGGCGACGGAGATCGGGAAGAGTGATGTGACCTTTACGGAAACCAGGAATCTGGTGAGTCTTTCCGATCTTCTTGAGGTCTTCCGTAACTTTGTCTTTGTAATCGTTTTCATCAACCGTAACAGTCAGACGCATGCTCACTGCATCGGTATTTTGGGCGGTTATATTCATAACTTGTTAAATAAAAGTAATGTTCTCACATTTTTTTGATGTTGCAAATTTAATATTTATAATTGAATGAACCAACATCATACTTTCTTTTATCCGTCAAAGATTCTAATATATATTTAGTTATCCGCAGATAAAGCAAGAGGTCTCTCCTTGGATTATGGAAAGACCTCCTGAATGAGAGTGAGTGTTTGCTTATTTTCTTTCACGATGTTCAATTGCCTTGTGAATCTTATGGGCTTCTTTAGCCATACAGAATACACCTGCTACAACTGCTGCCTTAAGTGCGAGTTTTGCAATTGCAAATCCTAAATGCAGAGCAAAATGCTCATCATGTTTCAGTTCCATAATATAAATGTTTTATTAGTTAGTTATGAGTTTCATATATATATTCACAACACGGCAACCCTGAATTGAGATTAAGCATTTAGAATTTTTAATTGTTTTGGGCTCACCGTTAAAACTGCCGTACAAAAAGATATCCTAAATAAACAAGGACGAGCCCGAAGATAAAAGTAGTAGCGGAATATACAATGAACCTAAAGAAATGTCCTCCGGAGAACAAAAGATAATTCTCGTGGGCGAAAGTGGAAAATGTGGTGAACCCGCCACAGAAACCGACCGTCAGGAATAACTTTAAACTGGTGTCTATATTTATTCCACGGTCTATAAGACCATAAATTACACCTATTATCAGACATCCGATAAGATTTACAGCCAGAGTGCTCCATGGGAAGCCACCTGTTGATGATGTATTTATAACTTTTCCCACAGAATATCTTGTCATACCTCCGATTCCGCTCCCCGCACCTACAAGGAGTAGATTCACTAAAGTATCTGATATTGCCATACTTTTAGTTTTTAGTATTAACATCTGGAATGGCTATGCCGTCTCTAACAAGAAGGGCATCGATGTCCGCATCTCTGCCACGAAAGCGCTGGTATAAAACCGAGGGATGCTCACTTCCGCCTTTTTCAAGTATATTCTTTCTGAACGAATCGGCTGTGGCTTTGTCGAAGATGCCATTCGATTCGAATGCAGCAAAAGCATCCGCATCAAGCACTTCCGACCATTTATAACTATAATAGGACGCGGCATATCCCCCACTGAAAATGTGGCTGAACTGAGGAGACACAAGTGTATCTTTAATTACTGGAAATATTGCGACTTCTTCACCTGCTTTAATTTCAAAGGAAGCGACATCCTCGACATCAGATGTAATAGAGTGCCATGCCATATCTATCAGGCCGAAATTCAACTGTCTCAGGCAGGAATATCCGGCACCGAATTGAGAACTTTCGACAATCTGTGCGATGTATTCCCGGGGAATGCTTTCTCCCGTTACATAATGTCGCGCAAACCCTTCCAGAAACTCCCGCTGTGTTAGGAAATTCTCATTGAATTGCGAAGGCAACTCTACGAAATCGCGATATACATTAGTGCCAGACAGAGACGAAAAGGTGCATTTGGACAATAATCCATGCAGAGCATGGCCAAATTCATGAAGCAGTGTTCTTACTTCCCCGGGAGTCAATAATGAAGGTCTGGAGGTTGTAGGCTTCGTGAAATTCGTCACAATTGAAATATGAGGACGGACGTCCTCACCTGATTTATCTTTATATTGAGGCTTGAATTCAGTCATCCATGCACCTGGTTGCTTGCCCTCACGCGGGAAAAAGTCCATATAAAGCAATCCGAGATACTCACCGTTCTCTTCCGTGACCTTAAACACCCTTACGTCCGGATGATATACGTCAATATCATGCAATTCCTCAAATCCAAGACCATATAATCTTGAAGCCAGGCCAAAAACACCTTTTATTGTATTACTCAGTTCGAAATAAGGCCTCAATGCCTCTTCGTCATACTGATACTTTTCTTGTTTAAGCTTGTATGCATAATAGCTATAATCCCATGGCTGAAGATGAATAGTTTCACCTTCAATTCCGGAAGCGAATTTCTCAAGCTCCTCAAATTCTCGAATCTGCGCAGGTCGATAGGATACTGCCAGCTTCCGCAACAGTGAATAGACGTTGTCCTTTGACTTTGCCATTGTCTTAACAAGTCTATAGTCGGCAAACGTATCAAAACCCAGGAGCTGGGTCTTCTTTCTTCGCGCCGAAGAGATTTCTTTCAATACTTCTATGTTGGAATATTTTCCCGTAATGTTTCTTCCGCAATAAAGGCGGTAAAATTTTTCACGAAGATCGCGCCTTGATGAGAATTTCATAAAGCCCATATAAGTAGGCTGATCAAGTCTGAAAAGATACTCCCCTTCTCTGCCCTTCTTGGCCGCGGCGTTGGAAGCCGCCTCAATCAAATCAGGTGTCAGACCCTGAAGATCATCTTTTGTAAGCCATATCTCGTATGTGTTCAGCTCTTTTATGATGTTCTGACCAAAGATTGTGGTAAGTTCGCTTATTCGTGATGAAAGTTTCCTGTATGCCTCTCGATCCTCACCTTTAAGCAGGGCCCCATTTCGCACGAAGGAATCATATGTGGTCTGGAGCAACATCTCTTGTTCGGGAGATAACTCAAGGGATTCCCGCTTGTCATAAACCGTTTTTACCCGTTGCCATAATGGCTCATTGAGAGTAATGGAGGTAGAATAATCACTGATTAGAGGTGAAATCCTCATACTGATTTCCATCAGTTCATCATCGGTATTGGCGGAAAGAATGGGATAAAACACATTGAGAACTCTGTCAAGTTCCTGCCCCGACATTTCCAAAGCCACGATTGTGTTCTCGAAGGACGCCGGCTCATCATTATTACAAATCTGTTCAATCGCCTTGCTACCTTCTTCAATACCTCTTTTTACAGCCGGTTCAAAATGCGAATGATTAATCCTGGAGAATGGAGTCGAACCATAAGATGCATCGAATTCCTTGTCAAAAGGATTCGCGTTGTTATATTCTTGTGTCATAAAAACTGTCTGTCAATCTATATTAGCTTCACTTAAAACCGTATCCATTACAATGTCAATCATCAGGGAGTCTACTCCAGCCTCATCAAGAAAATGCCTGTCGGCCTTGAAGGACTCCTCAAAATTATCGAGTCTCATTCCGTCGGCATGAATGCTCATTATATATCTGTCGGCCGCGTCACGGAATCGGCTCAAGGCCATCATAAGATGGCCACAATTAATGTAATCGTTAGTCTTTGCCTCGCCTAATGACATCAGCTGCTCAAAATATTTAAGGCTTTTGTCGTATTCCCGCTTTAAGAAATAACTCCAAGCAAGTCCGCGCAGCGCATTTCCGGCGCGGTCGCCAAGGAAATCAGCTTTGTAATACGATTTGACGGCTTCGTCTATGCGCCCGCATTCAAGAGCACAATTGCCTATGATCAAAGCAAGCGAGACATCATTATCTGATGCCTTCTCAACTTTTCTGTAATAAGAAATCGCTTCATCAAGCTTTCCAAGATTTCTGAGACATGAGGCGATATGACGGAGAGTCCACTGGCTATCCGGTTTCAGCATCTCACTCTTGCGATAGCATGAAAGAGCTTTCTCAATTTTTCCTTCCTTTTCGAGACAGAATCCTACTTTCTGAAGCAGAGCAAAATCAAAACTACCCATGGTTTCCATATATCTGAAAAGCTCCAATGCCTCGGTATAATACTTATGTCTGAAATAGAATTCAGCAATGGGAAGTATGTCGTCAAACTCAATAAACGCGCTTTTCAGATTCTTAATAAGAGTAAGGTTCACATGCGAATTAAACGGATTCCTAAACTCGGATTTTCGCCGGAAAAGCTTGAAAAATCTGAATATGTCCTGTATATAGTAATCCGCCATTTTCTCTCGGGAGGCGGTCTGTGGGTTTAATAATGAATTCATTATTTCATTATTCTGATTTCCCAGCGCCTCAAACTGTGTGATCATGCTCCTACGGTTTTGCTGTGGCATAGCTTCCAGAGCCATCACCATAGAATACTTGTCACTGTCACACATAGGCATTGAACGCTCGATAAGAAGTGATAATTCCAAATCCGCGTCACCCAATATATTTGTGACGGCGGAATAGGATCGGTCAAACGGAAGAAACCAGTGAGAAACGTCGTTAAAGAACGGAAATCCCTTCAGGCGGGAGAATGTTGCCATCATCACGTCACATCCTTCCTCCTGAAGACTGTTGATCTCTTTGATCTTGTCTGCTATACCTGATTTCCCGAGCATATCCTCCCACTCCGGATTAAAGTCATCACTCAGTTCTTCCAGAGTTTGCTTTCCAAGACGTTTTTCCAGATCCGGCTTCAACTTTATCATATCTGGAATAATCTCATCATTAACTATACGCTCAATCCTTTCCGAATCACGTTTCAATGCAAATAGTCTGAAAATAGACCTCACATCTGAATTCCATTGATTGTCCTCACTGAGCGCTTCAAGAATCACTGAAAGCCTTTCGCCCATGGCTATGTGTCGATTACACCATAACGACAGAAGAAGTGCTACAGCAACATATATTTGTAATTCCGCATCACCATTCAGATACATTCTGGCAAATATTTCAAGTTTGCACTCATCATAACAATCGATAGACGCAAGGAGAAGCGCCGAGACAAGCTGACGCTTGAAACCAAAAGGCAGCGTTTCATCCTTTAATGCAGCTTCAATGGCATCGGTATCCTCTTTCGTCATAGGATGACTGACCCAAATCAGGTTAAAAATCCGTTCAGTCTGAGTTTCAAGTATCTTTTTAATTTTAGCTACCTCACCCGAATTCGGATTCCCTTTGCCCTCAAATTGCATGAGGGAATACCGGTCGTTCATCTTCCTGTAATTGTCAAGGAGCAATGAAATATTTGAATCCTTTTGCATTCTTTCAAAGCGCACTATCCCGAAATAGAGCCTGTTGGATTCATTTATTTCCGATTCTCTCAAAATATTCAGGGCTAGCTTTGACAGTGACGATTTAATCCTGTTATATTGTACACTTCGGCTGGGATCCTCCGCCCCATCCAAAGCAAACTTACAAAGGAACTTATAAGTGTCGCGAAGTCGGTTGATTTCTGAAGTGATATTCCATGAAGCTGAAACGGCCTGGGCCATAACATCAAGCTCGTCCAAAGCGGAAGATATGCGATTTTCCGCTATATCACGTTTCAGACGATTATATGTCGATGTAAGTATGTCCTTTTTCATATTTAATTTTGATAATACAAATCTACTGATTTATAACAAATCCCATGCCAATCATCATTCTCGTCAATTATTTTTAACACATTAAGCTACATTCTTATTGGCAGGTCACACCGAGAAATAACTACTTTTGCAGTATGGATGTCAAGGATTATATTCACAATGATTCTTTCTGGGAATGGATTAAGTCACATGCCGGCGATGATGTGTACAGACTACGCTATTCTTCCCATGGCAATGAGATGCTGACGGATGCATGCCTGCAGATCGAATGCAGAAAACGTACCACCAAGAAACTAAACAGAACTCTTGCTGATAATCGCTTTTATTTTCCTGACTCGCTATCTGCCGAACAGTGCAGCTCCGATGCATTGGCTGAGTTTCATTCGTCATTGGTATGCGATGGCACAAAAATACTCGATATGACCGCCGGTCTCGGCATTGACGTGATGCATCTTTCAAAAAAGGCTACCCTTGTAGATGCTTGCGAAATGAACCGTCACCTGTCGGCAGCCTTGGAGTTCAACTGCGCCCAAGCCGGAATCAAGAATGTAAGATGCATCAATACCGACAGCCTTGAATTTATAGGCCAATGTGCCCCCGACAGCTATGATGTGGTATTCATAGATCCGGCCAGACGGGCGTCCTCAGGTTCGAGAATCTACGCCCTCGCTCAGTGTAAGCCGGATATAGTTTCCGGCCTCCCCGCCGTAATGCGGATAGCTCCGACACTTATCATAAAAGCGTCCCCGATGATTGATATTACATCCACCATCCGGGAGCTCTCCGGAGTTTCCAGGATAATTGCAGCCGGAAGCACTAAGGAATGTAAAGAAATTATTGCCATCTGCGAGCGTGGATTTACTGGGGCGCCGGTTATATCGGTGTTTACTGACGGATATGGATGTTTTGATTTTATGCAGGAAGATGAAAAAAACTCTGAGATCAGAATTTCTAATCCATGCCCTCAGAACTATCTTTACGAACCTTTCCCGACCGTAATGAAGGCTGCCCCGTTCAATCTACTCTCTGGGCGCTATAACGTCGGTAAGATTGCTGTAAACACCCACCTCTACATCTCTCAGGCTAATATAGCCGGCTTTCCCGGCCGTTCCTTCTTGATAAAAGATGTTATTCCTTTCGATAAGAACGGAATCAAGAAAGTGAAAGATGAATATCGTCAGCTAAACATTGCTACACGTAACTTCATTCTACCGCCCGATCACCTTGTAAAGAAACTTAAAATTAAAGAAGGCGGTAATCTGAAGCTATTTGCAGTTACAGACAGTTCACGAAACAAATTAATGATAATCGCCGAACCTACAGGTAACAGATAGACCGCAAGCTCTCACTTTTCAAAGAGTCGTGCCATATTTCTTTTATCCTCGCGTTCTTTTATCGACTGGCGCTTGTCATACTCCTTCTGTCCTCGACCGAGTCCGATAACCACTTTGGCCAGCCCTCGGTCGTTGATAAATATCCGCAAAGGGACTATGGTCATTCCATTTTCCTTTGATGCCTTCTGAAGTTTGTTGATTTCTTTTCTGCTAAGAAGTAGTTTGCGGTCGCGGCGAATCTGATGATTGTTGTATGTTCCGTAAAAGTACTCCGCCACATACATATTCTTTATCCAGACCTCGCCAGAATTAACATAGCAGAACGTATCCACCAGACTTGCCTTCCCTTGACGAATGGATTTTATCTCTGTTCCGGTAAGTACAATTCCGGCAGTAAATGTTTCGGAAATAGCATAGTCAAAGTTTGCTCTCCTGTTCTTTATATTTACTTCAGACATCTTCATTTTAGTGGAAATCTATCAGAAGCTCTTCAATATCAGATTGAAAAGTATCTGGATTAATACTGGTGGAAACATAATGGATAACACACTTACAATCGTAAATGTTGTCCTGCTTTCGTATTTTACCGCCATATACCGCGTGCTCCGCCATATCACAATAAGAAGATAAAGTGGAAGCATGTATATTATAGCCGTATCTACCGGCATGAGATTCGCTATTACATTTATGGTTCCAAGAATACCGATGGTATAAACCAGAAATGCCGTGATACGCTTTTCGCTCATTGGCACATCGGTAGCCCCCGGCAGATAATAAAGGATTATAGTGTGGGCGATGTAATATGTGAGAAAATACTTAAGGAAGCACACAAACGCTTGAAAAGAAAGTGTGAGCCACTCAAATACCTCATGCATCAGAGCGCGCATAAACACCGTGACGCTCACAAGCAAAATATACGGCAATAATCCTTCTTTAAATAATTTCTCCGCATCATAGCCGTCATAAGAGGCATCTTCCCAGCCCCTGCGGGGAGAAAGAATAACCTGAAGCAAGCCGAGAAGATATTTTAGAAACATTATAATTCGAATTTATATAAATGCCTTGAAACAAGGTTGAGAAAGTTCCCAGAAAAGGGAAACTATGATAAATCGGATGCAAATATACTAATAATCTTCCACCAAAGGAATAGCAAAATAAATGGTGCATTTGCCCTCGCAGCATTGGAGATTGTTTATTTTTATCTAATTTTGCATCTGCTCAATTTAAAATTAATTAGATATGATTAATAAGATTCTTTCGATTTCCGGTCGCCCCGGCCTTTTCAAGCTTGTGACCCAAGGTAAGAATATGCTGATTGTGGAATCTCTGTCAACCGGTAAACGAATGCCGGCTTATGCCCACGACAAGGTAGTTTCACTCGGAGACATTGCAATCTACACTTCTGAGGGAGATGTACCTCTGTATACAGTGTTCGAGACCATAAAGGAGAAGAACGATGGTAAACAGGTGAATGTAAAAGCTATCGGCGACGATGCTGCCCTGCGGGCCTACTTTGCCGAAATCCTGCCTCACTTCGATGAAGAAAGAGTATATACCAACGATATCCGTAAGATTTTCAACTGGTACAATCAACTTATCGCAGCCGGTGTAACTGAGTTCAAGGACAACGAGATTGCTCAGGATGAGGCAGCAGAGGCGGCCGAGAAAGCTGATGAAGCTGAAACCAACCAGTAAATAAAGAATACTCCTACTTAAATGCAGACACAATCAAATCCACGGAAAGGAGTAATCATCACGTCTGACAATGTGATGGCCGATGTCGTAAATCGGAATTTCAACATTCTTCCCATCCTAAGCCGTCTTTCCATCCCTCTGGGATTCAACCATAAGACGGTAGGAGAAGTTTGTGCCGATGCAGGTATAGATACGGAAGTGTTTCTATTCATAGTGAATTTTCTGTTATATGATAATCTTTCACAGATAGAGCCTACCATAAGCAATGCCATAGGAGTTACCGATTTTCTTCAGAGGAGTCATGATTACTTCCTTAATTATAAGTTCCCTCATATTAGGACCAATCTTCTTGACTCTTTTGAATCATGCCATGCCGACATCAACCCGGCCATAGAGCGATTCCTCGACGGATATATAAACCAGGTCAGAAGACACTTCTCCCATGAAAATGAAGTGGTATTCCCCTACATAAAAAGTCTTGCCACTGATTCTCCTGCCAATTACAGCATTTCTATTTTCCGTAAGGCACATGAGGAGATCAACGAAAAGCTCTCTGATCTCAAGAACATTATCCTGAGATACTATTCCACATCAAAGCCCGACAAAATGTATGATGTTCTTGTGGATATCTACAATTGCGAGGACGATCTTAACAGCCATGCCCTTATTGAGGGCTGCATTCTCATCCCTATGGTTGAAAAGATAGAGAAATCAAATCAAAGGCATTCTTGATGAAAAACCTGTCTGTAATAATCTCGAGCCAGTCGCCTCTGATTGAAGCGGGAATGGTATCAATGCTCCGTTCCCGGAGGGAGTCGAATATGATAATTGAACGCATTGCGCCTCAGAAGCTTGAAGAAGCTCTTGAGGCGCATATGCCTTCAATATTATTTATCGATGTGGACATCGCTCTCTCTTTAAATGTATTTAATACAGTATCGTCCAAGACTGCGATTATAGGTTTAACCCACTCCCTTCTCTCAAAAGAGGCCAAAAGTAAATTCAGAAACCTGATATCAGTATACTCCTCAATGGCTGATATTGAACAGATACTTGAAAATACTCTTATACGAAAAAACGAGGAACCTGAACGTTCCGAATTAACACCCCGAGAAAAAGAGATTTTAAAGGGAGTCGTCATGGGCCTCTCCAACAAAGAAATTGCGGCGAAAATCAATGTTTCGGTTAATACCGTCATGACTCATCGCCGCAATATAGCATCAAAACTTCAGATTCACTCTTCAGCCGGCCTTACTATATATGCCATAGCAAGCAAACTTGTAGACATAGAGGAGGTTAAAGACGCTGCTTACTGATTTACAGCACCTATCAGTTCTTTGATGTCCTGAACTCCGTGTCTGAGACAGTAATCATGGATATAATCGATGGTTTTTACTGTCACACATGGATCAATAAAGTTTGCGGTTCCAATCTCTACCGCAGTTGCACCGGCAAGAATGAATTCCAGAGCATCTTTGCCACTCGTTATACCGCCAAGACCTATAACCGGTATTTTTACCGCTTTGGCTGTCTGCCACACCATTCTCACGGCGACAGGTTTCACTGCCGGTCCGGAAAGGCCGCCGGTAATTGTTGAAAGATAAGGCCGCTGCCGTTCAACATCGATTGCCATTCCCATCAGAGTGTTTATCAATGAAACAGAATCGGCTCCTTCAGCTTCCACCGCCTTGGCTATTTCCGTGATGTCGGTGACGTTGGGAGAGAGTTTTATTATGACTGTCCTGCCAAATGATTTTCTCACCGCCTTAGTCACCGCGGCCGCTCCTGATGGTGTGGTTCCGAATGCCATACCTCCCTGTTTGACATTGGGGCACGAAATATTTATTTCTACTGCCTGGAGGTCAGTTTCATGATAGAGTCGATCACACACAGCCATATAATCCTCGATCTTTGCCCCCGAAACGTTCACTATCGGAGTACTTCCAAGCTGTTTAAGCCCAGGATAAATGTGCTTTATAAAATAATCCACGCCTTTATTCTGAAGCCCCACTGCATTCAGCATGCCGGAGGGAGTCTCAGCCATTCTGGGATAATCATTGCCTTCTCGGGGTTCGAGTGTCGTACCTTTTACTATATAAGCACCAAGTCTGTCAACGTTGATGAAATCAGAGAATTCGTGTCCGTAGCCGAATGTTCCTGAAGCCGTCATCACCGGATTCTTTAATTCAAGAGCTCCGATTTTCACATTAAGATTTACCATGTCAGATCTTTTATATTAAATACCTGGCCTTCCGCGCAAACACACACATTGCCCTTGACAGTTTTTTCCACACAGCACAGACATGCACCAAGTCCGCAAGCCATCATATTCTCAAGGGATACCTCGCACTCTGTGTCAGTTTCCTTGGCTTTGCTGGCAATAGCCTTCATCATCGGGGCGGGACCGCAGCAGTATATCCTGTCCCATTCATAGCCAAGAGCATGGTTAAGCGTCACAATTCCTTTATCGCCAAGACTTCCGTCGTCGGTAGATACAAACACTTCGCCATACTTTTCAAACTCCTCCAGCATCAGGACATCCTGTGATGTTCTGGCGCCTAAAAGAAATTTGGGATTATATCCCCGGTTCTTTAAGAATGAACCGAAGTAGAGCATTGGGGCCACTCCAACGCCACCACCTACGAGCAATATCTTCTCATTCAAATCGCGCGGGAGAGTAAACATATTTCCGAGGGGATACATCAGATTGATTGTTTCTCCTGAGCGCGTTTCCAGAAGATGACGGGTTCCTTCACCGGCCGATCTTACAAGAAGCCATAACTCGTTATTATCGTAATCGACAAAATTCACTGAAATAGGTCGGCGCAGGAACGTCGATTTACTGTTATCGACTCTTACCTGAACAAACTGTCCCGGCAAGACCTCACCAATCTTACCACCGTCTTCGGGCGTAAGCTTCAGCAAACCATAATTGCCGTGAAGTTTTGACAATGACTTCACTTTGAAGTCCCTTAATTCTTTTTTCATATTGTCATATATCTGTATTCTCGAGTATATTGCAAATTTATATAAAATGAGGTTTATATCAAATCCGCAAACCAAGGTAATCTAAAAAAATGGGACTATTTCACTTGAGGAAATAGTCCCATTTTAATAAGTCATGCTATGTATGGATTAAATCCAGCGGACATAAGCGAAGTCCTGACGGTGAGCAAGATTAGGATTGAAAGGATAGAGACGGAATCCATAGCGGTATACGCCGGCATCCTTTATCTTGTCATCCAGCTTGAAGGTGATTACGTTACCATCTTCCTTGGTTATCTTGAATGGAATTACCTGATAGAGGCTTTCATTTCCATTCTCAATCTTATAGGAAACATATTCGAGACCAAGGTCGCGACCTATGCCATTGGTATCAATCTTGAACTCAATTTCATAGTTTTCGCCGGTAGCGGAAGAGGCAGGAGTGGTGTTTGTATAATCAAGCACTTTGACGCCGTCCCATTTCTCAACCACACTTTCTTTCCAGGCCACAATCTCTTTGGCGAGCTTATTATTATCTGTTGCGAGAGCATGGAATCTGCGTGCTTCCGGATCGTAGAAACGCTCGATGTAGTCATCAATCATTCGCTTCATGGTGAAGTGAGGAGCGATATGACCTATCGAACCCTTTATATACTGGATCCATTCAGGAGAATAGCCCTTTGAATTCTTAGCAAAATACAGAGGTATAATTTCGTTTTCGAGCATGCTGTAGATGGTAGCGGCATCAAGTTTGTCCTGCTGCGACTGATCGGTAAAGGTACGCTTGTCGGTAAGAGCCCATCCGGCTTTTTCGTCAAAACGATAGCCTTCATACCACCATCCGTCGAGTACAGAGAAGTTAAGCACACCGTTCATCTCAGCTTTTTCACCCGATGTTCCGGAGGCCTCAAGAGGACGGGTCGGGGTGTTCAGCCAGATGTCAACACCGGTAACAAGGCGCTTGGCTACAATCATGTTGTAGTCTTCGAGGAAAATAATCTTTCCGAGGAACTGAGGCATACGTGAGATCTCCATAATGCGCTTGATCAGGCCCTGACCAGCACCGTCGGCGGGATGTGCCTTGCCGGAGAAGACAAACTGTACCGGGAATTTCTCGTTATTTACGATTTTTGACAGACGCTCAAGATCAGTGAAGAGAAGATGAGCACGCTTATAAGTAGCGAAACGACGTGCAAAACCAATAATCAGCGCATTGGGATTGATTTTCTCCACAATCTCCATTACTGCTGAGGGATCGCCCTGGTTGGCAAGCCATTTTTCTTTGAAATCGCGTTTTACAAAGTTGATAAACTTGTTCTTAAGAGTCATTCGCATATCCCAGATTGCGGAATCATCCACATCGAATATGCCCTTCCAGGCTTCAGGATTGCTCTGGTTGTCAAATACCTGACGGCCGAGATGCTCTGTATAGAAAGCTTTCCATTCCGAAGCGGCCCAGGTAGGCATGTGTACACCATTTGTCACATATCCTACGTGGCTTTCTTCCCATGAGTAGCCTTTCCAGATTCCCGCAAACATCTTCTTTGAAACCTCACCGTGGAGCCAGCTTACGCCATTGGCTTCCTGACAGGTGTTGAGCGCGAATACGCTCATCGAGAAGCGTTCGTTGGTATTGGGATTCTCGCGGCCCATATTCATAAGATCGCTCCACTCTATACCAAGTTTGGCGGGATACTCATTCATGTATTTATAGAAGAGAGCCTCCTCGAAGTAGTCGTGACCGGCAGGAACGGGAGTGTGAACAGTGTAAAGCGAAGAAGCGCGTACCAGTTCCAGTGCAGTATTGAAATCAAGATTCTCTTCCTGAACGAAATCAACCAGACGCTGAAGGTTAAGGAGAGCAGCATGGCCTTCGTTGCAGTGATAGAGCTTCGACTTGATGCCAAGCTTCTTCAGCATCAACACGCCGCCGATGCCAAGCATATATTCCTGTTTGATACGGTTTTCCCAGTCGCCGCCATAGAGTTTGTGGGTGATGGGACGGTCAAACTCACTGTTCATGTCGAAATCTGTGTCCATGAGATACAGATTCATTCTTCCTACACTTACCTTCCATATATGGCTGTAAATTATACGGCCGGGGAAAGGTACCTCCAGAATCATCGGCTTGCCGTCCTCGTCAAGCACCTGAGTGATGGGAAGCTGATTGAAGTTCTTGGGCTCATAGTTTGCAATCTGCTGGCCGTCTACCGAAAGAGTCTGGGTGAAATAGCCATAGCGGTAAAGGAAACCTACAGCTGTCATATCGACACAGCTGTCAGAAGCTTCTTTGATATAGTCACCGGCCAGAACACCAAGACCACCTGAATATATCTTCAGACAGTTGCAGAGACCATATTCCATTGAAAAATACGATACGGAAGGTACATCCTTACGCATCGGCACTTTCATGTATTCTTTAAAATCGTCGTAAACGTTTTTGATGCGGTCCATCATGGCCTCATCTTTCATTATCTCTGAAAGACGCTCGCTTTTGATTCGCTGGAGCATCATTACGGGGTTTTCTCCCGTCTTACGCCAAAGATCAGGATCTATATCGTGAAACAAAGTCTTTGCTTCACTGTTCCATACCCACCATAAATTCTTGGAAAGAATATCAAGGGGCTTGAGCTTCGAGGGCAATTCCGCAATAACAGTTGCATCATGCCAGATAGGAGCATTTGACTGGCTAACTTGGATTTTCATATAGTTTTTTTACAGTTAAAGTATTATTCTATAGTTGATAATTTTTATCATTACGCTTTCCGGCATTTTCAAGAGCTACCTGGAGAGCTTCAATGTAATATTTGATAAAATAGGCCCATTCGGCTTTAGAGGCGGTAGCCATGGCGGTCGAATGTATTTTCTTTAAAGTTGGTTCGTCGGCGCATGTCAGGAATCGGAGAGCCTCAGCTGTCTGATCCACGACTTCAGAATAATTGCCGTCGTTCCTTCCTATTACATTCGCGCCACATTCCTCAAAGTCATTTGTGAAATTCCGGATTATCCACTGGCCGAAGCCACTGAGTGATGTAGTGACTGTAGGAACTCCGAAAGCCACACTTTCCAGAGGTGTATAGCCCCACGGTTCGTAATATGAGGGGAAGACAGTAGCATCGAAACCGATGAGGAGATCGTAATAACCCATATTGAATATTCCGTCGTTGCCGTTAAGGTAACAGGGAACATCAATAACCATTACACGTGAGTCTGCCCCGTTGTAAAACCCAAGACTCTTGATTCTGTTGAATACAACATCATCCTGAGGATTATGGATGAAATGAGTTACAATCGGAAGATTCAGACGGGCTACGACTCCGTCCTTAATGTTATGCCTGAGTTCTTTACGCGGGCCTTCACACCATGAGGGAACCATAACGAACGCAAGGACTTTCCTGCATGGGTTGTATCCTTCAAGACGCTTGATGGAATCAAGGAACACATCGATTCCTTTATTACGGTACTCACATCTTCCCGAGGTGCAAACCAGGAATGTCTCATCACTGTAGTAAATTCCGGTAAGAGCAGACGCGGCCTCAAGGAGTTTCTTCCTCGCGTAGGAACGTGCCTTATCAAATTTTGACTTGACGGGAACAAAATCGCTTTCGAAACCATTCGGTGTAACCACATCAGGACGTTTCTCAAGCAGCTGCTCGCACTCAATGGCAGTAACATCACTTACAGTTGTAAAGCAGTCCGCATTATGCGCGGCGGCTTTCTCAAGCGAATGTTTCGACTGCATGTTCAGTTCCGCCGCCATCTGGTCGCCGTTGTAGCCTTTTAGATAGTCATAAAGCGGCTTGTTGTTGAAGCATATGCTGCGGCCGATACTCGTGGCATGTGTAGTGAATATCGTGGCGATGGATGGCATTTTCCACTTTGTGTACAAAAGCCCCATACCTGTGGTCCATTCATCAAAGTGAGCAATCACTTTTTTGGTGTCTCCTCCTATGAAATTATACAGGCTTTCTATCACGATTCCTGCCGCATGAGAAAATGCACAAGCCTCATCATAGTCGCCGTACGCATGAAGGGAATCCACACCATATCTTTTCCACATCTCACCGTATAATTCATCTTTGACGGCATATACCCCGTCAAATTTTACAAGGATGGCTATGGGTCGTCCAGGAATATTCCATCGCCCTACCCTTACGCTTATTCCGTAAGGAAATTCAGCCTTATTTTTCCAAACCTTCAGCAGCGAGGGAACCTCGGTGAAGAAAGGTGATTCATTATCCACAGTCCAGACATCAGGACCGATGAATATCAATTTGTCTTTATACATCGACTTAAGCGTGTTCGCCTTTGTCGAGAGAACGGTATAAATACCTCCTACTTTGTTGCAAACTTCCCAAGAAGTTTCAATCAGTAAGTCAAGCCCTACATTTGATAATTTCATAAATTCTGCAAGGTTTCTATTTTTCGGATGCAAATTTACTATTTTTTTCATAATTCAAAACTTGACTCACTGTCCAACAGGTTGTTTTTTTATCTCATGTGCCGCAGAATTCATTAGCAACGTTTAAAATTTTCTCGCATTTGCGTACATTATGCAACAAATACGTTCATTATTTCTTCGAAATGTCAGAAATTGAGGACATGTAATTATCATTTGCAATTTCATGGACCGCACCGGTTGAGATTACAATAATGTTTCAATTTTCACCCATATCTTTTAACGTTTATTTACGACACACATCATTTATCTACATGTATACAGTTCTCTCAGAAACTCTTTGAACCGGGAAATTTTTGATTATAGTTTTGATTTGAAATAATAATTGCATACTTTTGTCGTTGTCTTGAAATATGTTATATCGGTTATTCATCATATTATCCTTTGTATTAGGTTCTCCGGCAATGGTGGAATGCTTTTCGTCTGCGCCAGTAGAAAACCGAAATAACAGCCTAAAAGAAAATGCGCCCGAAGTCAAGGTCTATTCCGGCGGAATAGAGATAATTGTAAAACCAGAAAGCGGCACTTACAATTTCAGAGTCTACTCTATTACCGGACAAGTAGTAAAACGTCTGAAACTATCCGAAGGTTCCGAAAGAATCGAGTTGCCGCAAGGTTGCTATATTGTGAAGTGCGAGGCTTGGTCAAAGAAGGTCGTGGTTTGCTGACCTTTTTTTCAATAAGTATCCCAAAAATACTTTTCTTACAAATTAGCCCACTTTATTTGGAACAGTTATAAATAATCGTTTTTTCTTATTGCGTTGTCGGTCATATTTTGCAATTTTGCTGAAAATTTCAAAACGAGATATGAGATTAGACGAGCTCAAAACCGGCGAGAAAGCCGTAATTCTCAAAATTCTTGGCCACGGGGCTTTCAGAAAGCGTCTGATGGAGATGGGATTCGTAAAAGGAAGAGAAATCGAGGTTATCCTTTATGCTCCCCTACTCGACCCCATTAAATACCGCCTTATGAGTTACGACGTATCTTTAAGGCGCTCGGAAGCGCATCTTATTGAAGTTGTCCCTATCGACTCCGCTCAGGAAACCTCCACACCCGAGAAAACGATTACTACATCCGGTCATATCCCAGTCTCATCTCATAAAGAAACCTATGAGTCGAAACGCCGCACTATCAATATTGCGCTGATAGGAAATCCGAATTGCGGAAAAACTTCATTGTTCAATGTAGCTGCAGGCGCTCATGAGCATGTAGGAAATTACAGTGGAGTTACTGTCGATGCCAAAGAAGGGACATTTACGTTCCGGGGATATAAGTTCAACATTGTGGATTTGCCCGGAACATATTCCATCGATGCTTATTCTCCCGAGGAACTGTACGTTCGGCGTTTCCTCAAAGAAGAGACTCCTGATGTGATGGTAAACGTTGTGGTGGCCTCTAATCTTGAACGCAATCTCTATCTCACCTCGGAACTCATTGACATGGACCGCAAAATGGTAATTGCTCTGAATATGTTCGATGAACTGGAGGCCTCCGGTGACAAGCTCGACTATAAGTTGCTCGGTGAAATGATTGGCGTTCCGGTAGTACCCACGGTTTCACGTGATGGCCGAGGTCTTGACAATCTCTTCCAGACGATCATAGACGTTTACGAAGACAAAAACACATCTGTAAGACATATCCATGTAAATCTCGGTGAGGATATAGAGAAAGGTGTGACGGTATTGAAGGATATGATCAAGGCCGATTCCAATATCGGACGTCATTTCTCACCTCGATATATAGCCATTAAACTGCTTCAGGGTGACAAGGAGTCCGAACGTTTAATTCAGGAAAGTCCGGGAAGTTCGGAAATTCTGAAGACGCGCGACAATCTGGTAAAACGGATAGAGTCGTTACATGGCGAAGACCTCACTTCCACGATTGCCGCCGACAAGTATGGTTTCATAGCCGGAGCACTCGCTGAAACCTATTCCAGAAACCGGACGCAGACAGAAAGCAATTCTCATATCATAGATACCCTTGTCACAAGCAAGCTTTTCGGTTTCCCGATTTTTCTTCTCATTCTATTCATCACATTCTGGGCAACATTTGAGTTAGGAGCATATCCCATGGAATGGATTGAGTCTCTGGTGGATTTCATCTCAGGGCTTGTTTCCAAATACATGCCCGACGGAATGCTGAAAGACCTTATTGCCGATGGTATTTTAGGAGGCGTCGGAGGTGTAATTGTATTCCTCCCCAACATTCTTATTCTCTATCTCTGCATCTCTTTTATGGAAGATTCGGGCTACATGGCCAGGGCCGCATTCATAATGGATAAGCTGATGCATCGAATTGGACTTCACGGCAAGTCTTTCATACCACTTGTAATGGGTTTCGGATGCAATGTTCCGGCCATTATGGCAAGCCGAAGCATAGAGAGCCGAAGCAGCCGCATCATCACCATTCTCATAAATCCGTTCATGTCATGTTCGGCACGTTTGCCGATTTATGTGCTTCTCGTCGGTACATTCTTTGAGAAACATGCTGCTTTCGTATTCCTGTGTCTTTACCTCACGGGCATTATAGTGGCTATGTTTACCGCAAAGATTTTAAGGAAATTCTACTTTAAGGCCGACGAGACTCCGTTTGTTATGGAGCTCCCTCCCTATCGTATCCCTACCTTAAAAGCCTCGCTCCGCCACATGTGGGGAAAGGGAGAACAATATCTGAAGAAGATGGGCGGAGTTATCCTCGTTGCCAGCATCCTCGTGTGGGCTCTGAATTATTTCCCTCATCATGACTCTGCAGGAACCAATGTCGAAAATAATCCCACAGCGACAACCTCCGCCATTGACCCTCATACCGATTCATACCTGCAGATGCTTGGCAAAGCTGTAAATCCGGTTATGGAGCCGCTCGGATTTCACTGGAGAGCCACAGTCGCCGCTATTGCCGGAATTCCGGCGAAGGAAATTGTAGTTTCTACTCTTGGTGTGCTCTATACCGGCAACGAAGAAATAGACGATGCCTCTCTCTCTTCGCGAATAACCGCTCCAAGTACGGTTACCGGCGAACCAGACTTCACTATGGCGAATGCGCTTAGTTTCATGGTGTTCATTCTTCTATACTGTCCATGTATAGCCACCATTACCGCCATAGTCAAGGAGACGGGCAAACTGAAATACGGAATCTTCTCTATAGTATATAGTACTCTTATAGCCTGGATTATGGCATTTGGTGTCTATAGAATAGCATTGCTGTTTTAAGCGATACCGAAAAAGGAATTTCAGCTCAACTCCACGACGGTGATTCCGGCTCCTCCGAACTGGACATGCTCATCGCGGAATCCTTTAACTCCATTCACGCCTTTCAGATAATTTCTTATGTACTGGCGGAGTGCACCGGTGCCTGTTCCGTGAAGAATCCTTACCTGTTCCGCACCGAACTGAATCGCATCGTCAATGAAATAAGTTACGGCCTGGACAGCTTCGTCCACACGCATTCCTCTCACATCAATTTCCCGCTTGAAATTAAGCTGCCTCTGACGGCTCTCGGCATTTGTTGCCGAGCTCACAAAGGATGTGTCTTTTGCCCCGTTTTTAATCTGGGCATCCGATTTTTTCAGTCGTGAAAGTTTTACAGTGGTCTTCAGCATGCCGAAATTGACAGAGGCATTTTCACCGTTGATTTCAAGCACCCGTCCCGGCACACCGCCTCCGTCAAGCTTCACAGTATCGCCCACCGCGATTTTTTCCTGACTTTTCATTTCTTTCCCGGAACTCTTTTTCTTCTTGGGCGCTTTCCTGAGAAGTTCGGGGTCTTTTTCTGCCTCCTTCGCAATAGTATTTTTCTGCCGTTTTAGCTGCTCTCGTGCTTCAAGAGTCTTTTCTTTTTCGGCATTGCTCTTTCGGATTTCATGGATGGTACGCTCAATCAATGCGTTAGAGCCTTCGATAATCCTCGTAGCCTTTTCTTTAGCATCGGATATTATTTCCCGACGCTGGGCCCTGAGATTATCGGCATCTTCTTCATAACGCGTTATGGTATCGTCCAGCTTTTTCTCCTTGAGTCGAATTTGTTGCCGCTTGTTTTCCCAGTATCTTTTATCCCGGGCTATATCCAGCAGATATTTGTCGAGATTCACATAATCGCTTCCCACTATAGCCTCCGCGTTAGCCACTACATCCTTCGGCAAGCCTATTTTCCTTGCTATTTCCAGAGCGAAAGAGCTTCCCGCATTACCGATTGAGAGTTTGAAAAGAGGCTGCATGAGATGCCGGTCATAAAGCATTGAACCATTCACCAGACCCGGTGTTTCCTCAGCATAGTGTTTGAGATTCTGGTAGTGGGTGGTGATCACTCCCCACATTCCCTTCTCATGGAATTGTTCGAGCACAGCCTGCGCTATGGCTCCTCCTATCTGAGGCTCGGTTCCAGTTCCGAATTCATCTATCAGAACAAGCGATTTGTCTGATCCCTTGGCAAGGATTTCCTTCATGTCTCGCAAATGGGAGCTGTATGTACTTAGGTCATCTTCTATGCTCTGATTGTCGCCGATCTCCATGAAAATATCACGAAATATACCGCAATGGGAATTCTCATGAAGCGGAGGAAGCAGACCGCATTGAAGCATATATTGCACAATTCCCACGGTCTTAAGGCAAGCCGACTTTCCACCGGCATTAGGGCCGGACACGATAAGAATACGGCTGTCCTCTCCAAGGGTAATATATAGCGGCACTATCTCTTTCCCCTGCTTTTCAAGAGATTCCTTCAGCACAGGATGACATGCATGATACCACTCCAGTTCAGGCTCTGGATGAATGGAAGGCATACATGCCTCTATCGAACGCGCATAGAGAGATTTGGCATTGATAAAGTCTATTTCTCCTACCGCACTGTTGCTTTGGGCGATTTCTTCGGTGTATGGTCTTATTTCCGCACAGACCGATGAGATAATACGCGCTATTTCTCTTCGCTCTTCTATCTGGAGTTCCCTCAGACGGTTGTTGGCTTCCACCACTTCTGCAGGCTCGATATACACAGTCTTGCCCGATGCGGACTCATCATGCACTATTCCTGACAGACGGCGTTTATTCATCGGCGCTACGGGAATAACAAGCCTTCCGTCACGAACCGACGGAGATGCATCGGCGTCAATAATTCCTTCTTTCAGCGCATTCGTCATAACGCGCCGCATTGCCGCGTTTACCGCTCCCGACATGCTGTTCATTTTCCGCCGTAAGTCTGCAAGTTCGGCCGATGCAGAGTCCTTGACATTGCCGTAACGGTCGAGTACTCTGTCTATGATGCGGCAGAGTTCAGGAAATGTCAGGATTCCCGAGGCTATGGAGTCCAAGGTATTTACACGACTGTTTCCCGATTCATCCTTGAGCGCACAGAAGTATGCGTTCAGCTCTTTCATGGACTCGAGAGCCTTTCTTACGAAAAGAAGTTCCGAGGGTGCAATCATGCTTCCTCCAAGACTTATGCCTTTTAGTTCCGCCTCTATATCGGCTACGTTTCCAAGCGGAGGGATAGCGTCGCCGGAAATAAGGCCAAGCATCTCGTCAACGGCAGAAAGCTCAAATTTCACCGTGTCGAAATCTGAGGAGAACGTTATATTCTCCACTCTTTCCTTAGCCATATTGGAGTGGCACCGGTCGATTATCTTCGTTTTAATATGAGGGAATCCTATTTTCTGTTCAAAAGTTGAAGGAAATATCATAATACTCTGTGCATTCATTCTTTATTGCAAAGGTACTTATAATTCAAGTATAATTCAAATACAAACAACCCCGACATCACTGCCGGAGTTGCTTGCGTTGATCTATGTATGAGCTGTTTTTATTCAATCAATATAGTGGTATCGGCTTTAATCTCCTTAACTACTTTTTTTGCTTCTAAAGCTTTATGTTCAAGCTGAAAAGCGGCCTTTTCTCTTTGATACTCCTGTTTGAGGTCCTCGTATTCCTTACGCATCTCAGCTTCCTCTTCGGCAAGTTCTATACTGTCGCGTTTAAGTTCACGAATTTCTTTTTCTGTTGATGTTTCTCTGCCAGTGCATGAATAAGCACTGGCAACAATGAGAATTGTCAAAAATAATACTGTTAATGATTTCATAGTTATCTAATGTCTTTAGTTTCGTGATAATTTTGGATTCCTTCAACCACATTAACATCTACTTGGCGTCCTCCAGAGAAGTTCCATGTAAACGATAATCCTACATATTGCACTGGAGTGGTGTATTTATAAGAAACCCTATTCCTTCCGGCATATCTGTCAAGCTTGCGACGATATCCGACAGGCGTGAAATCAACAGCAATCTGAAGATTATCCTTCAGGAATGATTTATATATCTGTCCGCTTATGTTGTAAACAGCATGATAAGTACGATCGAGAGATCGATATGTAGGTTCCAAATTTATATTGAGCATACCTCCACAGCCATTCGAGATTCTGAAATTATTGTTGAAATAGAAATATTCCTTTAACCTGGTTTTATCATAATGAATATTGGCGATGGTGATATTTTCCGGTGTTATTTCAATGCGGCCCGACAGTTTGAATCGCCACCAGTTCACAGGCGCTTCTATCCATTCCGCTCCGAAACCCCATACACCCTGCCCTGATATGTTCACAGGCTTCGTATAGAATACTTCCTGATTCTCCTCGCTTTGAAATGTCTGCCAATAGATGCGGTCATGGACATGAGCATACAGAGCAGTTATGTTTATCTTGTTTTTGAACAGTGATAAGCTAGCCATGACCATATCTGCGGATTGCGCTTTCAAATCAGGATTTCCCACAGTATAACTATATGCGTTGTCCCAGTTGATTACGGAAGATATAGCCGAGTAAGGGACATCACTCAAAGTCCTTTTGTAATTGAGGATCAGAGCATGATTTATCTTAGAGCCGAAAGGCATCATAATCTGCATTGTGGGATTGATGGCCCACTGGGTATTATGGTTCTTTACGCCGGAGTCTCTGTTTTCGTAGCTTATCCGATTGAGTTGCCAGTTTAAGCCGGTACTGTAGCGTAATTTCCAGAACAGGCCTTGTGCGGTAGTATAGACAATAGGAGTAAATCCAGCTGTCTGGGTGGATATGTCGCTGACATTGAATCGGTCGTTTTCCTGAGTGGCTGATGGAGTGAATGTTGAAGAAATCCATTGAACCGAGGCTCCGAATTTCCATGAAAGCCTGCGGCTACGGGGATAACGAAAATCAGCTTTGAATTTCCACAGATTGAGATTGCTCTTGTCATAAGTGGCGCCAACAGCATCGTTTTCCATGCTGTAATCGGCGTGTTCATTGCTGTTGCGGTTAAAATAATCCGCAATGAGTTCCATCGCAGCTCCTCTTTTGTTGAGAGGAAGGCTGAATTTCAGAGTGCCTTCCTGTGCTGTCGTGTTGATGCGTTTGTCTATGGCAGAAACCACATTATCTGATATGGAAAATGATGTCGGTCTCGATCCGTGCATTGAAATAAGATAACTGCCCCCAAGTTGAGCGCCGGAATTAAACTGTTGTGTAAGACTTAGGCGGTTGCGGAAATCGAATCCTTCTGATTTTGTAGATTCAGTTATAAAATTCTGTAAATCCGGTCCTGTCTGCCATTGTTCGGCATTTTCTTCCATCTTGGAGGCGCCGATATACAGATTGTCATAGACACTGAGATTCTTATACCGATAGTTGAACATACCTCCCACTCCTTCATTGCCGAAACCGCATGAACGGTACCAGTCTGCATTTGCAGTAACACTGCCATAGAATCCGCCTTCCGGGGGACGGCGAAGTGTTATCCTGATAGTTCCGCCGCTTATTGCAGCATTCTGATCGGCTCCCGCAAGATACTGCACCTGAACTTTGTCTATCATTTCACCCGGTATGTTGTCAAGCTCCGAATGATTGGAGAGCTTCACACCGTCCACATAGATTTCACTTACGGCAAGACCATTGATTTTAAAATTGCCGTTTTCCCGTGAAATATTAGGCAGGAACGGAAGCACATCAACGGCCGGTTTTCCTTTGACAATATCAGTGCCTCTGAGGTTGGTGGTATATCCTTCCGCATTGTTTGTGGTTCGGGATGCTATTACTGACACTTCCTGAAGCTGACGCTCCTTTTGGGCACTTGCCGGCAGCCATATCAAAGCTGCTACGAAGATTAATATTGGCTTTTTCATATCACTTGGATTTTGAACTTTCACTCTGCAAAGTTAAAGTGAAGACTGCATCCAAGCCTACTTAATCACCAACAAAATTACCTTAAATCTAAAACGCAATCAGCAGGTTCACAGCAAGTTAATTTCACAAAAGCCTTAAATGGCCTTATTTGCCCCTTAACGTCGGAATGAAGCCGTCAGAAAGGCTATGAAATCGTCTTTTGGAGGCAAATTCAGCTTCTTCCTGATTGAAGTTTTGCTCACATAAATCGAGTTTGATGTCTGCTGGATAAGGACACCAATTTCCTTTGTAGAGAAGTCGGCCCGCAACAAGCATAGAATCTGAATCTCTCTTTCTGAGAATACCCCGGGATAATCATTGATGAGTTTGGCATGGAAGCCATCATACAACTCATCTATCACCGGATAAAGCTCTGTCCAGTTAACTAAAGTTTCGGTGCCGGATTCGAAAGTCCCCACATTACTTATTTTCTTCAGGGCTTCCTGATTTTGAGAGGTCGGCGAGTCGGCAAATGTCCGTATTATGCCTATATGTTGCAAAAGAACCTTTTTAAGAAGCACCTGTTTGTCGTCTGCAGATGAAACTGTCGCGACATTTGCAAGCTGTTCTAAAGCCTCAATCCGTTCTTCCGCCTCGATAAGTTTTTGCCTACGCCGATGCGAAACCAAATAAACTATTCCGACTGCCATAAGCGCTATTAGCACAGTTATTATTATAAACAGCCACAAGCGCTGGCGCTCTATGGTGAGTTCGTAGTTACGGCGACTTAAATCATACGAGGTTTCCAGTGCATCATCACGTTCCTTACGCTTTATTTCAAGGTCATTGCTTACACGTCTGAGCGAATGGGCTGTGTTGGAAAGCCTGCATAGCGAGAGTGCGCCGTTATGTTCGTAATCAAGCACAATCTTTAGAAATTCAAGATAAGAACCGACTACCGGGTCCTTGTCAAACAAATCAATGTTAAGGCTGTCAATAAGATTTGCGTACTCTACAGCTTTTTTGATATTTCCCGAATTAATCTGGAGATTTATCATGGGCACATATAATTCGGCAAGCTTTTCAGCTGGGGCGCCATTCATCCGTTCAATGGCATCTTTTATAATCTCCACCGCCTTTACAGAGGTTTCACGACATTCTCCAAGTGCGGCTGCATAGTTTATGCGCATGTACAACCACTCCATCGAACCCTTCTCAGGAGCTTCAGACAATGCGAAAAGAGAGTCGCATACCTCAACGGCATCAATGCTTCTACCCAGAGAGATAAGAGGTATAATCTTCTTTATCTCAAAATTAAGACGTTCCCTGTCATCTTCCGCTAATCGTATCTGTCGGTCTATTATATCCAGAGACCGAACATAGTCTTTATCGGAGAACGAAAAACCTAAAAGTTCCTGATTAAGGTTTTTCTGGATATTTTCAGGCATGGTCTGGGCTATGGAATCGATATATGAGAACGCCTCATCTTTTAACTCCATGGAACGCAGATGATACGCCTGGGCTATAACAGATTCAATATATAATATTGTATCACCTTTGGCATTAAAGAATTCGACAGCAACCGGGATAACCGTGTCCGTTACAAGCGAATGCCCCATATACATCTTGGCTTTAGCATGGGTCAATGCATAAAGCGCTTTATCCCCTTCACGGGTAAAACTGTTTAAATCCACCTGTTTAAGAAGGACATAGGCGCTGTCAGGGCGTTCGTCTACAATATTTGCAGCACTTTCAAGCACCTTACTATCCCCTCGATCACAAGATGAGATTACAGAAAGGAAAAGTCCCAAGAGGACTAGTTTGATATAATAAATAAAGCGTATGGTCATTTAACTTTATTGTAAAAGCCTCGTTTACCAGATATATTTTCCACAAAATTAGCAAATAAAAACGGATTACTTCTCAACAAATGTAGATGCTTCAGTTTTTTTTTCATTGCCTCAACATTTGTTGAGACCATGGTTACTTTTTATGTCTTATGTCTACATTTGCCCAAATTAAATTTTACACATCGTATGTCATTTAGCGATAAACCATGTTGGATTGATTTACTCCAATCAACGGTATTCCTCACCGATAAAATCCGTCTGAAAATCGAATGCATACGACAACACCCACATTATTATAAATTATAATCAGAATCATTTTCTTATTTTGCACCACTATTATTATTGCATATTATTATTGCAGTTGCGGCGATGGCTCAAACCGAAACTCCCTACAGTCTCACGCCGCAGAATCATCTTGATGATTTTAATTTTGCGCTCTATGAATTGGAAACAAGTTATGCCGGTTTTGAGACTTGTGTCACAGATGCGAATCGTCAGCAATACGATTCCATAGTTTCAAGCCTGAGAGTTCACATTGAAACTCAGAACAGGCCCGGCTATGATGCCGCAATATATCTATATTCCTGGTTTGACGACGGACATCTTGGCATAGATATGGGAAGTTACCGTGAAACTGGTAAATACATGTCTGATCGTCAAAAATTTCACCCCTATGAGATGATAAAACCTTATTCACCCGAACCGACAGCAAATCAGGTGACATCCAGAACATTCCTTATACGATTGCCGGATTTCGATGAGGAGACAGTATCTGTTGAATGGATAGGAAATGCTATCCGAAACTTCAATACATCCACTTGTGAGAACCTCATTATTGATGTGCGTTACAATGGTTCGGCAACGGAAGAGCTATTAATACAGGCTAAGGCGATTTCCGATAAGACATCTATTTATGGAAAAGAAAATACCAGTGGATGTCTGGACTATTCGTCGGTCCGGGAAACTACGGCTTTACCCCATAGTAAATATCCTATTTTTATACCTACGGCAAGGTCCTGCAGGCTGCCGGATAACGGCATTGACAAGACAGGCATAGCTCCCGATTTTATCATCCCTATCGATTATCCGCAATCACTCACTGATAATTTAGACGAATGGACAGTCTGGGTCGCCGGAGATCTGGAAAATTAATTATACATAGAATTCGTTATAGGAATTAGGGGGTACACCCATATGGCTGCCTGTTTTCTGCGAGCAGCCATTTCTTTATTATTACACATTGGCCTAAAACAATCACCTGTTTAGGGAACTTTTTACCTTGCAGTTCGTTTTTACTACAAAAGAAAGTTTTAACTAATTATTTATAATTATGAAAGATATTAATCTTAACTACTGGGGCAAAACCAAATATTGGTGGATTGTCCTCGTTTTAGGCATCTTGATGGTATTAAGCGGATTTACCTATTGGTTCTGGCCTGTGGCCGGATACGCGGTTGCCTCCCAGATTTTTGGATGGCTTCTGGTTCTTGCAGGTATCGTTCAGCTGCTCGTGGCTTCCGGCAAAGATCGTCCCCGCGCATGGGGCTGGTGGATTGTCGGTGGCGTCATTGACATGTTCATAGGATTTATGCTTGTACGCAGCGTTATTCTTTCAGAACTTGTATTCCCCTACTTTATCGCAATCGTATTCCTGTTCTGGGGCATCAGCGCCATTATCAGCTCCGTAAGCCAGAGAGAGCGCAAATATTGGTGGCTCTACCTCATCAACGGAATCCTTATGATGGCTATCGGTTTCTTCTTTATTGAAGCCGGATGGGTACAGGATATGCTTATGACAAGCTTCCTTACCTCCCTCGCATTTATCTACTGGGGGTTTTCGATAGCAATGCTCAGCTACGACATGAGACCCATAGAACGACAGTAATTTGAGCCTTGAATAGATAGGAAGCGTGGCTGCAGCATAGTCTGAGGTCACGCTTTTATTCAATATTTGTTAAATTTACCCTATCCATGCTCATAAATAATGGATTAGTTCGTTTATATTGCTAAATTTGTAAAATGAGTGCAGAAAGGCCTTAAACCTTTTCAGGCCTGCGATGTCAAAATTCTGAAACCGATTAGCAATCCTTTCTGCAATCATTTTATATCTTTAATACTATAGGCTTATGAAATTACGACTTCTGACCATCCCGGCACTCATCTTCTTGGGGGGATTCAGTTTTGTCTCGGCACAATCCTACGATGACGATGATATCTATTTCAACCCCGACAAAGCCAAGAAAGCCGTACCCGTAAAAAAGAAAACAACCCGCACTCAGCCCAATGCCATCATATACTATCCGGTTGCAGATTATCCTGCGGCTGATACGTATACACCCGTTCAATCTTCCTCTACCCGAGATATCGACGAATACAACCGTCGAGGCATTTTCGCTCCCGACTCAATACCTTTCGATTCTATCGGAAACATAGATTTCTTGTGGACACGACAGATTGAAAAATTCCATAACCCCGATGTGATAACGGCCTCTTCCGATCCTGATGTTGCCCAATATTATTATGCCCAGCCAGCCAACGTAAGCATCGTTGTCAACACTCCGGGATATTGGGGCAACCCGTATTTCGACAGTTATTATTATGGCTATCCCTACTCATGGGCATGGCGCAACTACTGGAATAACTACTGGTGGGGCCCCTCTCTTGGCTGGAGCGTAGGCTGGGGATGGGATCCCTATTGGAACTGGGGCTGGGGACCGTCATGGAGTTGGGGTCCATCCTGGGGATGGGGACCCGCATGGGGCGGATGGTATCCTCCTTCTCGTCCTCCGCGCCCTGGTGTCGGTAATGTCCGTCCGCCTTACAACAATCGCCATCATGGCTACGTAGGGAATGTACGCCCCGGCTATTCCACCGGCAATTCACGGCCAGGCTACGGAAACGGTTCGGTTGGCAACACGCGGCCATCCAACAGCGGACAACGCCCCGGACGCTACAAGAACAACAACTCCAATTATCGCCCAAGCCGTAACACCAACTCCAATCAGAACTCCTACACTTCTCCCAGCTACAATAACGGTGGCTTCCGCGGAGGAAACTCTGGCAGCTTTGGCGGCGGTGGAGGTTACCGTGGAGGTGGTGGCGGCGGAAGCCGTGGCGGCCGTCATTAATCACAATCAGGAGGCTCCGAAATACATCCCTCTTGAAGAGTAAGAATTAAATGTTTCAACGCCATATAATTGCCGGAGCCGATTAAAAAACTTTAATCCTCCGGCAATTGTTCTTATTCATATAATAACACTCGATTGATATTTACATAACCAAAAAAAATAATTAGCAGATGAACAGACGCATAATTATTGCAGCTTTAGCTCCTCTCCCCTTGCTCATGGGCGCACAGACTGCCTATGATGCCTATCAGATTTCAAGATATGACCTCAGAGGAACAGCACGGTTTATGTCTATGGGCGGAGCTTTCGGCGCTCTTGGTGGCGATCTCTCCGTTCTCGGTCAGAACCCCGGCGGTATAGGTGTATACCGCAAGAGCGACATTGGTATCACTCTCGATGTCGATTCCCGCAATATTTCTTCGCCCGATGATTCCCGCAACCGCACCAACATTTCGGTAAGCAATCTCGGATATGTTGGATCTGTCTACACCGGCAGTGAGATAATGCCGATTTTCAACTGGGGCTTCTCTTACGGACGCACCAACTCTTTCAAGCGCAAATATAACGGAAGCGCCACTATGCAGGGATCTCTTTCCAACCATATAGCTGCTTTTACTAATGGTTGTTCATCCGACCTCCTTGGAGGATCGACATCTGATGACGTAATAAATAACTACATGCAGGGAGGAGGCGCTCCATGGTTAAGTATTCTTGCTTTCAATTCGTATGTGATAAATCCTACCGACGGTGGCCCCGAAACACCCTCAACCATGTATTCCGGTCTGTGGCGAGAAGGCACCAGCCGCGGAATTTCCACATATAACGTTGATGAAAGCGGATACGTTGATGAATACAATATCAACTTTGGCGGCAACTTCTCCGACGTTGTATATTGGGGTATCGGTTTCGGCATCACCGACATGGAATATCGTCAGAACGTATATTACACCGAGGATATGACCGGAGGATATATAACCACCTCGGAAGGAAGCGGCGTTACGGAAACGCCAGGAAATTTAGGCTTCGGACTCAACAGCTATAAACGTATTTCCGGCTCCGGCTTTAACTTCAAGGCAGGCCTCATCTTCCGCCCCATAAATGAGCTTCGTCTTGGTTTTGCCGTTCATACCCCGACTTATTACAATCTCAGCCAGTCATCAATTGCAGAAATTGACTATGGTTACGGATATACCGACGGCCCCGCTGCTCCCGGTTATGCCAATACTCCCCAGGACGACTACGACTGGAAGCTCCGCACTCCATGGCGCCTCATGGTGTCAGCGGCAGGTGTGATCGGTTCTCAGGCCATTATCAGCATGGATTATGAATACCGTCCTTACCAGAAGATGGTTACAAAAAATGACAATGGCGACAACCAGACGGGTATCAACAACGACATTGAAAATTATTACAAGGCCGCAAATATAATTCGTCTCGGTGCTGAATACCGTCTCCCAGCTGGTTTCAGCCTGCGCGCAGGCTACGCCTACGAGTCAACTCCTACAGCCGGAACCCCCCGCGCTAACTCTGCGGATTCTTACATGCCTGACTGGACAATGAATCCCGGCGACACCGGCACCACCCCCTCCTACACTATGGATAATTCCGCACAGTATATCACCTGCGGATTAGGCTACAGATATCAGGGCTTCTACGCCGACTTCGCCTACGTACACAAAGCGCGCAACTCCACTTTCTCCGCATTCACTCCCAGCGGCGAGGTCGGAGCAACTCCTTACGACGCAAAGCTCAAGCAGTCCGATAATTCATTTGTACTATCTCTCGGCATCAAATTCTGATATAAGCCGTTTTAAAGTTCTTTTAAAGTCTGCTCCCTATTCGGAGCAGGCTTTTTTTTGATGTTAAATTCAGATTGGTTAAATTTGCACCATAAGAACAAGAACTTTTGCTCTCTTCAAACTATCCTATATGCCAAAAATTTCAAAGCGAGGCATTGACATGCCTGCCTCCCCTATAAGAAAGCTCGTCCCATTGGCCAACGAAGCTTCTCGACGCGGCGTCAAAGTAATTCATCTGAATATCGGTCAGCCCGACCTGCCGACACCTCAGGAGGGTCTGGATGCGTTGCGGAATATCGACAGGACTGTGCTCGAATACAGCCCGTCTGAGGGACTTATTTCCCTCCGCGAAAAACTTGCCGAATATTACCATCGGTTCAAAATCGATGTGAATGCGGAAGATATTATTGTTACCACCGGCGGCTCGGAAGCTGTTCTATTTGCTTTCATGGCATGCCTCGATCCCGGTGATGAAATCATTGTCCCGGAACCCGCGTATGCCAACTATATGGCATTCGCCATATCTGCAGGTGCGAAAATAGTGACCGTTCCCTCTACCATTGAAGAGGGATTTGCACTTCCGCCGGTGGAGAAATTCGAGGAACTGATTACTCCGCGCACAAAGGGCATCCTTATCTGCAATCCCAATAATCCCACCGGTTACCTCTACACTCAGAAAGAGATGAATCAGATTCGTGATATAGTCAAGAAAAACGATCTCTTTCTGTTCTCAGACGAGGTATATCGTGAATACACCTACACCGGTGCGCCGTATATATCCGCGTTCCATCTCCCCGGAATAGAGGAGCAGGTGGTGTTGATAGACTCTGTATCCAAACGCTACAGTGAGTGCGGTATTCGAATCGGAGCCATAATCACCAAGCATAAGGAGCTGAAGAAAAATGTGATGAAATTCTGTCAGGCTCGTTTAAGTCCGCCTCTGCTCGGACAGATTGTAGCCGAGGCTTCAATAAATGCATCGCAGGAATATATGCTTATGACGTATAATGAATATGTTGAGCGTCGTAAGTTCCTCATTGACGGACTCAACCGCATCCCCGGCGTTTACTCCCCTATCCCGATGGGTGCATTCTATACCGTGGTAAGCCTGCCGGTCGACGACGCCGACAAGTTCTGCGAATGGTGCCTGAAAGAATTTGAATATGACGGTGCCACCATCTTTATGGCTCCCGCTTCAGGATTCTACACTACGCCCGGTATGGGGAAAAATGAGGTGCGAATGGCCTATGTTTTGAAAAAAGAAGAACTCGCCAAGGCTCTCAAAGTGCTTTCGGAAGCGCTGAAAGCTTATCCGGGCAGAACCATCTGACGGCATAATCCAGATATATTTTCTCTAATATGATGTTTGAAAGCTTCGCGGCAAAGCGAATGTGCGGAAAAAAATCTACCCGGCTAAAAGCTCCGGGATCCGGAATCGCTGTAGCCGGCATAGCCATTTCATTCATCATAATGCTTCTGTCTATAAGCATAGTTTCAGGATTCAAGAGAGAGATAACCGAAAAAATAATTGGCTTCAATTCTGATATATCTGTTTACGGCTATTCAACTTTAGCAGATAATGATGGTGGGTTAACGCGCAATATCACTTTAAGCAAGGATTTGGAGAAGGTTATTGCCGCGTCAACAGGATCATCCGACATTGAACTGGTTTTCAATCAGCCTGCCATACTTAAAACTGACAATAATTTTTCCGGCGTCATAATAAAGGGCCTTGGCAAAGGCGCCACTTATGATTTTCTCTCTGCAGCCCTGGTTTCGGGTCGGATGCCTGCGGATAGTGTGGAAAACGAGATAGCTATTTCAGAGATTACAGCCACAGCTCTCGGTTTGAATCTCGGAGACAGAGTGTTCTGTCATTTCTTTAACAATAACCGGTTACGCTCACGCTCCGCCACCATATGCGGAATATACAACACTCATTTCTCGGAATTTGACAATCGTATAGCGATAGTCCCCTCAGAAATGCTGAGAAACATTTTTCGCGTAAAAGAAAACGTCGGCACTTCCATCGAAATAAGCGGTCTGAACCTTGAAGACATCGACCAGAAGACCATTGAACTGTACAATGCGTTGGAAAATTACAGTTCCGCCAACGGGCTCAACTATATCTATCAGGTTGAAAACGTGCTGCAGTCCGGAGCCATGTATTTCAGCTGGCTTGACCTTCTCGACACTAATGTGATTGTGATTCTTATTCTCATGGCTGTTGTTTCGGCCTTCACTCTCATATCAGCACTTTTCATCATCGTGCTCCGCAATGTCTCAGCAATAGGCCTTTTCAAAGCGCTTGGAGCCACAAATTCACAAATCCGCATCATATTCATCCTCATTGCCCAAAAGGTAGTGATTCTCGGTCTTTTAATAGGGAATCTCATATCTGTCCCATTGATTTTCTGTCAGTCTGATTTTCACATTCTTCCACTGGATGCCGAAGCCTATTATCTGGATTTTGTTCCTATGGATTTCAGTCTCCGCGATATCATCATTCTCAATCTTTCCGTGATGATTATCTCAGTTTTAGTGCTCATCATTCCTTCTCATATTATTTCCCGTCTTTCTCCCGGCAGCACCCTAAAATATGAATAAACGCAAGGCAAGCCCATTGGAAATTCACTGAACTGTTCGTCACTACGACTTTAAATACGCTTCCTTCATTTGTTTTCTGACCCTTTTTGGCATTATATTTGTTGTTATAATTGACAAGAAACTTAGTTTTATCTAAATTTGTAACTTAATTTATTATTTCATCGCGATGCTTAACACATCCCATACTGATTCTAAAGAACTTATTAAATCCATAATCGACGGAATCCAGAATAAAAAAGGTAGAAAGATCACTCATATAGACCTCAGCGGAAATGAATCCGCCGCAGCCTCTCATTTCATTATATGCGAAGGCTCAAACCCCACCCAGGTCTCTGCCATAGCCGATAATGTCCGGGAACATCTTTTCAAGACATCCAACATCAAACCATTCAATTACGACGGATACCAGAACTCAAAATGGATTGTAATCGATTACGGAGATACTCTTGTCCACGTGTTCCTCCCCGCCGAAAGGCAGCACTATAATCTCGAGGAGCTCTGGAACGACGCTCCAGTTGTCGAGATTCCGGATCTTGATTAAGCCCCCTACTCTTCAATAATTGAAATTTATTCTCCAATAAATACAACATAAGCTTTCCGATGCAAACCCCAAAGCCTAAAAAACCGACGTTCCGGTTCAGCATATACTGGATGTATGCCGTTATTCTACTATTCCTGGTCGGCATGCTCTATCTTGATGACAATTCTGTGTCGAAAGAAGTGAACTATACGCAGTTTTGCAACATAGTGGAACATGGTGGCGTAAAATCTATAACCGTGCTTTCCTCACGTAAGGAGGCTAAAGCAGTTCTTTCCGACTCTATCGCTCAGCAGCAGTTCAAGACCTTCACCCCGGGTGAGGGACATGAGGCTTACGTCATCACCACAATACCCGATGTAGGTAAATTCGATGAAAAGACCGAAGCCTGGCGCCAGCAGGGCGTTTTCACCGGCTCAGTTGACTATCAGCGGGGCTCTGACTATTCCGCATATCTCTGGTCGTTTGGTCCTATTGTCCTTCTCATCATTTTCTGGATATGGATGATGCGCCGGATGTCTGGGAAAGACGGCGGAGGCGGCGCGGGAGGCGTTTTCAGCGTAGGCAAATCCAAAGCGAAGATTTTCGATAAAGACGGCCCAATACAGGTTACATTTAAGGATGTTGCCGGTCTTTCTGAAGCCAAAACCGAGATAGAAGAAATCGTGGAGTTCCTCAAGAATCCTCAGCGCTACACAAATCTTGGCGGCAAGATACCAAAGGGAGCCCTTCTGGTTGGCCCTCCCGGAACCGGTAAGACTCTTCTCGCAAAAGCTGTAGCCGGCGAGGCCAACGTGCCTTTCTTCTCTATGTCAGGCTCAGATTTCGTAGAGATGTTCGTGGGTGTTGGAGCTTCGCGAGTGCGCGACCTCTTCCGTCAGGCAAAGGAAAAAGCGCCCTGTATTGTCTTCATCGATGAAATTGATGCGGTGGGACGTGCCAGAGGAAAAAATCCCAATATGGGAGCCAACGACGAAAGGGAGAACACACTCAATCAGCTCCTTACTGAAATGGACGGCTTCGGTACAAATTCAGGTGTGATCATACTTGCGGCAACCAACCGCGCCGACATCCTTGATAAGGCTCTCATGCGTGCTGGACGATTTGACCGCCAGATTTATGTTGATTTGCCCGATCTCCCTGACCGCGTTGCGATATTCAAGGTACATCTTACAAAAATCAAGACCGACGACACCGTGGATGTTGACCTTCTTGCCCGTCAGACCCCCGGATTCTCCGGAGCCGATATCGCCAATGTTTGTAACGAGGCTGCCCTCATCGCCGCCCGTCATAACCACGAAAGCGTAGGTCGACAGGATTTTATTGACGCCGTTGACCGCATTGTGGGTGGTCTTGAAAAGCGTTCCAAAATCACCACCGACGAAGAGAAAAATGCCATCGCCGTACATGAAGCCGGGCACGCCACCGTATCATGGCATCTCAAATATGCGAATCCTCTTATAAAGGTCACTATCGTACCCCGAGGAAAAGCTCTCGGAGCCGCATGGTACCTTCCCGAGGAACGCCAGATAACTCCGGCCCAGGCGCTGCTTGACGAAATCTGTTCGACCCTCGGAGGTCGTGCTGCAGAGGAGTTGTTCCTTGGTCATATTTCCACCGGAGCTGCCAATGACCTTGAACGCGTCACGAAACAGGCTTACGCCATGGTTGTTTATTATGGCATGAGCGAACAACTTCCCAACCTCAGCTACTATGACTCCACCGGACAGGATTACGGTTTCTCCAAACCTTATTCCGACGAGCGCGCGAAGATGATAGACAGTGAGGTATCCCGCATAATAAACGAGCAGTACCAACGAGCCAAGGATATTCTCACCAAATATGCCGAAGGACATCATCAGCTCGCCCAGACCCTTGTTACCCGGGAAGTAATTTTCACTGAGGACGTCGAAAAGATTTTCGGAAAACGCCCCTGGATAAGCCGAACAGACGAGATTCTTTCTGCTCAGGAAAACCAGTTGCCCGAAGCTTCAGACAATCCTGAACCCTCTGACAAGTCTGACACACAGAATGAACCTCCGGCTGACTCCGAAACTGAAAATGACGAAAACAAGTCACCCATCACGTCTGCATCCTGAACATTTCAATAAAATAAAGTAATTACAACATATTCCAGAATGCATGAAGAACCATGAATAATTCCATTCATGGTTCTTTTTTCATAAAAAAAATGGATAACTTCGCATAGCAAAATCTTGAGGATGGCAAGCGGATTAAGAAAAATGATAGTTGCTCTCGGCATATTGTGTTTGTCGGGAGGATATTCTTTTGCATCGAATCCGCAGGAAAAGATCCAAGCAGATTCCATTAACGACAAAACCATATATGCAGACTCTATCGGTCTGCTCAGAGGGACACCATCCTGGATAAGAAGCTATCTGAATTCTCTCATCCGGGGAAATGTGGACCGTTCCCGTGAGAAGAAGCTCGACGTAAGTTTCGGCATTTCCCCTTCCTATACCCGAGAGGCATCGTTTGGTATCGGAGCCATGATGTCGGGACTATATCGCCTTGACCGGAATGACACCATTGTTGGCCCGTCGGATGTATTCGCATCTATCAATGCTTCATTAAATGGCTTTTACGTCCTTACACTCAAAGGCAACAATCTTTTCACCGACAATCGGTCCAGATTGAATTATAAAATTGAAATCTATAAGAAGCGCCTTGATTTCTGGGGCATTAATTCCGCAGAAACAGCCAATAATCCAAAATCGGCCTACGACCGCCGACAGATAGATTTTGACCTCAAATATGTGTATCGTCTGACTCATGCTCTGTTCATCGGAGCCAATATAAAATCAGACTACACCGATGCCCGCAATCTCACGCGGCCCGAGTTCTTGCTTGGTGAACGTAAACAATATTATGTGACAGGTCTAGGTGCTTCAATCGAAATTGATTCGCGCGACAATCTCGTAACGCCGACAAAAGGCTTCTATTTCTGCTACCGCCCGATGTTTTTCCCGAAGTTTCTGGGAAACGCCCCTTCATTCTTCAACAGCCACGAAGTTATTGCCGATGCATATCTGAGGGCTTGGAAAGGAGCGATTGTAGCATTTGACTTCAGAGGTAAATTCAATAGCTCAAAGGCCCCTTGGACCATGAGGGAAATGATTGCATCAGACGGCATAAGAATGCGGGGATACTATATGGGATCCTATATGGACAACAGCCAGATAACCATTCAGGCCGAGCTGCGTCAACATGTCTACCGCCGATTCGGCGTCGCTCTCTGGGTTGGCGAAGCTGCTCTTTTCTCCTCGTTAAAAGACTTCAAACACAAGGAAATCAAACCAGAATGGGTATATAACTGCGGCGTGGGCCTGAGATTCGAATTCAAACACAACGTAAATGCCCGAATTGACTATGGCTTCGGAAAACACACCTCGGGCCTCGTGTTCGCCATAGGCGAGGCTTTCTAACAAACTTCGGCCTCGCTCATCTCATCGTATTCCCTCCATTCCGGATCATTCTCGCAATAAATCGTAAGAGGATATGTGGGGAGCTCGGCAAGAGCTTCATTCAATTTCCTACCGAATATATTGGTGCTTAAAGAATAGAATATCCAGTTACGTTCTCCGTCGCCGGTAAATATACCCGTAAGCACTGCCACCGGATCTTTCTTGAACGTATTTTCAAGAATTTCCTGAACCTCTTCCATCTGTTCGGATGTATCCTTATCAGGCATTCCGTCAGCACCGGGCTCATATTTCCATGTCACTTCAATTCTGATTCCGAATTTGGGGTTCTTTCGGAAAGACTCAACATCTTTTCTTCCGGTAACCATAATCAGTTTCCCGTTATCGCTTTCGGTCGGAGCTGTCCACCATGATTCCTGGCTCATATTTTCTATTATTTTGTTGCTTTTATCGCAAATTTAATAATAATCTCGTCACACTTTTATAATAACTGAGAAAATGAATCTCCCGAAAATATAATTTGCATCTTCGGGGGTTATGTGTTAAATTTGTATCAAATATGCCCTTGCAGGCAGAATGTTGAATTAATAAACTTACTTATCATATTTTATGGAAATCAAAGGCAAGATAATTGTAGCCCTCCCTGAGGTTTCGGGTGTGTCAAAAGCATCCGGAAACCCTTGGAAAAAAAGAGAATATGTTCTCGAAACTGCAGAAACGTACCCCAAAAAGGTTCATTTTGACTTCTTCGGCGAGCGCGCCGACCAGTATCCCCTTTCCGTTGGCGATGACATTACACTGAGCTTCGATATCGAGAGCCGTGAGTATCAGGGCCGCTGGTACACGAGCATCCGTGGCTGGAAAGCTGAAAAAGCAGGAGCCACCCAGCCTGCTCCTACGGATATCCCAATTCCTCCGGTTCCCGACATGACCGCTATGGCTGCCGATCCCGACAGCGATCTTCCGTTCTGATCATATCCATCACAAAAGGGGTCTTCGGCTACAATTCAGCCGCAAGTCCCCTTTTGATTTTATTCTCGACCGAGATTCGGTCAAAAACAGTTTTAAACCTTACATCCCATGAATTTTCCAAAATTTTTAGTTGCCTCATTGATCGCAACAGCCTTCTCCCCTCTGGCAGGTCTATCTCAGGAAACTCCCGTCCATCCCGACAGAGCAATCCCCTACACTCCCACCCCCGAAATAAAAAAAGCCCAGAAAGAATTCTCTGATTCACGTTTCGGCATTTTTATCCACTGGGGTATCTACAGCATGTTTGCTCAAGGCGAATGGTACCTTAATTCAGGTCTTAATGCAAAAGAGTACGCAAAATCGGCGTCAGGCTTCTATCCGGCCAATTTCAACGCTCACGACTGGGTTAAAGCCATAAAGGACTCGGGAGCGAAATATATCTGTATCACATCGCGCCACCACGATGGCTTCTCGATGTGGGACACCAAGCAATCTGATTACAATATTGTAGACGCCACCCCATTCAAACGCGATGTTCTCAAGGAGTTGTCCGAAGAGTGCAACAAGCAGGGTATAAAACTCCATTTCTATTACTCTCACCTTGATTGGACGCGTGAGGACTATCCCTGGGGCCGCACCGGCCACTCTACCGGAAGGGATTCCACCAAAATCAATCAGAAAAGCTACACCGATTTCATGAATCGTCAGCTCACCGAGCTTCTCACGAACTACGGTAACATCGGCGCAATATGGTTTGACGGATGGTGGGATCATGATTACGAACAAGATAAATATGTATGGGGACTCCCTGAGCAATATGCCCTTATACATAAGCTTCAGCCCTCTTGTCTGGTCGGTAATAACCATCACACCACTCCGTTCCCCGGGGAAGACATCCAGATTTTCGAACGCGATCTCCCCGGCGAAAATAAAGCAGGTCTTTCAGGACAGGAAGTTTCCCGCCTTCCCCTTGAGACTTGCGAAACCATGAACGGTATGTGGGGCTACAAAGTCGCCGACCAGAATTACAAGGACGTTCCTACTCTTGTAAGATATCTGGTAAAGGCAGCCGGTATGGGCGCCAACCTGCTTCTTAACATTGGTCCGCAACCCGACGGTAGTCTTCCCGCCACGGCCCTCGACCGCCTCAAAGGCGTGGGCGAATGGACTTCGAAAAACGGTGAGACAGTCTACGCAACTACTGCCGGCGACATTGCTCCGCAGGAATGGGGAGTTACTACCCGCAAAGGTGACCGTCTTTTTGTACATGTGTTCGATCCGTCGCTTAAAACCCTCCATCTCCCCATCACGGCAAATATCAAAAATGCCAGACTGTATTGCGATGGAACCCCTGTGAAATACAAATACTCAAAAGAAGGTGTCTCCGTGACCCTTCCAGAATCGATGGATGAAATCGACACTATCATAGAACTTACAACTAAGTAATACAAGATGAAGCATCTTCTTGAGATATGCGCCGCCGATATTCAAAGCGTCCATGCTGCGAAGGCGGCTGGAGCCGACAGAGTTGAACTCTGTTGTGCTCTTAGCGAAGGTGGTCTCACCCCCTCTGCCGGCCAGATCAAGGCCGCCATTGAAATAAACGGGCCGTTGGTAAACGTTCTCATCCGCCCCCGTTGTGGAGACTTCGTGTACGACGAGGCTGAGATTGAAGAGATGGTAGCTGATATTGAATTCGCCCGCAACGCCGGCGCGAATGCAGTGGTGGTAGGCGCCCTTCTTCCGGATGGGGAAGTTGATGTGGAAGCATGCCGCCGATTCAAATCTGCGGCCGGAGCCATGAAGATAACTTTCCACAGGGCTTTCGATATGGTAAAAGACCCGTTTGCATCCCTCGATACAATTGCCTCGCTGGGATTTGATAAAATCCTCACCTCAGGTCTGAAGCCCACTGCCCTCGAAGGCAAAGAAATGCTCCGTAAGCTTAATGAAAATTCATCAGGAAGGATCGCTATCATTGCCGCCTCCGGAGTTAATCCCGGCAACGCTCTTGAGATACTCGAATCCACCGGAGTGAATGAGCTGCATGCTTCCGCCTCCCATACCATCGGCAGTCCTATGCGGTTCCGAAACGAAACCGCGAAGATGGGAGCCGACGACGCCGACGAATTCTCCCGCTCCACCACCAGCGAAGAAAAAGCGGCCTTACTTGCTCAGATAATACATAACTATAATCCTTAAACCAATCAACAGATGAAACGACTCCTTATTTCGTCGGCATTATCAATTGCGATTGCTCTCTCAGCAAGCGCCAAGATAGCCGATGCGAAGGTCCAGGCGGATTTCGAAAAAAGAAAAACCGAAATCAACGACCATGCACTCTTCAAGATTTTCCAGACAGACCTCACTCCTGAGGAGAGAGAATGTCTTGAAATGCTCTACGCCTATATGGCGCTCCCCGATATGACCGACAATTCCGGCGAATTCTTCAAGACCAACGCGCAGTATGCGCTCAAAGCCCGCAACGAGATGCCCTGGGGCAAGAAAGTTCCCGACCTTGAATTCCGTCATTATGTGCTCCCTGTAAGAATCAACAACGAGGCTCTCGACATGTCGCGCCCGGTCATCTACAATGAGCTCAAGGACCGCATCAAAAACATGTCGATGAAGGATGCAATTCTGGAAATAAACCACTGGCTTCATGAAAAAGCCACCTATCAGCCTTCCGACAGCCGCACCCATGCTCCTCTCGCTACCATGAGTTCTGCAATAGGCCGCTGCGGTGAGGAATCTACTTTCGGCGTAGCCACCTACCGTGCAATGGGCATTCCCGCACGTCAGGTCTACACTCCCAGATGGGCACATACCGACGACAATCACGCCTGGGTTGAAGTATGGGCTGATGGAAAATGGTACTTCCTCGGCGCGTGCGAACCAGAACCGGTTCTCAACAAAGGATGGTTCAACGCTCCAGCCGCGCGCGGCATGCTCATGCATGCACGCGTGTTCGGAGATTACAACGGTTCAGATATCGTGCTTCAGAAAATCGGTGGCCATACAGATGTGAATGTAACCTCGAATTATGCTCCCGTCGAAGACATCACGGTGATTGTAACAGACGAAAACGGCAAACCGGTGAAAGGCGCCCGCGTTGATTTCCGCATCTACAATTACGCCGAATTTTATCCCATTGCCTCACAGATTACCGACGAAAACGGCAAGGTTTCACTGTCAGCCGGCCTGGGAGATGTGCTTATATGGGCTTCCGACGGGAAAAAATTTGCAATCAAACAGGCCACCGTCGGCAAAGGAGAGCCTATTAATGTAACGCTTGAGAATACCAAAGGCACCGGCTCCATGGAAATGCATATCATTCCCCCGGCTCCACGCAATGCAGACGTTCCTGTAAGCAAGGAGATGGCTGCTGAAAACAGCCGCCGCATGGCCGTGGAGGATTCTATCCGTGGCGCCTACGTGGCAAGCTTCGCTTCCAATTCACCCCAGTCTGTTGAAGGTGTAAATGATTCAATTCTGCATAAGATTCTTGTTGACGCCCGTGGAAATGGCTGGAACATCCTGAACTATCTGAAGTCAGCTAAGCCTGCACAGCGCGATCGCATTGTTACGCTTCTCAACACCCTCACAATGAAGGACCGCAGCGATGTCGACACCTCAATTCTCGCCTCACACTTAGCCAACTCTGCAGGTGACGACTTTGAATACGTTATTTCTCCCCGCGTACTCGTGGAAGCTCTCACTCCCTACCGCGAGGCATTCCTTAAGAAATTCACCAAGAAACAGCGTGAGGAATTCAAAAAGAATCCCGAGCTTTGGGCCGACTGGGTGCGCAAGAATGTCAGAGCCGACCAGACATGGTATCCCGACAACGTGACCATGAGCCCTGCCGCTGTGCTCGCTCATCCCGTTACTTCCGCCTTCTCCCGCGATGTGTTCTTCGTGGCCGGAGCAAGAAGCTTTGGCATATCGTCCCGCATCGACCCGGTAACCGGAAAGACACAGTGGCGTGAGGGCAACGGTACCTGGAATGATGTGGTATTCGGCAATACAGTTGAAAAGCAGAAAGCTCAGCCCGGAAAACTTAAACTCACCTTTACGCCCGACAGCCATGTAAAGGATCCGCTGTACTACGTTAATTTCTCTATTTCAAAGATTGTCAACGGTCGTCCGGAACTCCTGAATTTCGACGAAGGAAACTCCTGGAGCAACACATTTAAGGATGGCATCGATTTCGATCCGGGCAATTACATGCTTGTTTCCGGACAGCGTCTTGCCGACGGCAGTGTTCTCACAAACGTTTCCTTCTTCGATGTCGAGTCCGGGAAAGAGACTGTTACACCCCTTGTAATGCGTCATAATACGGATGAGATAGAAGTAATCGGCTCTTTCAATGCCGAGTCTTTATTCGAGCGCCTCGGATCGGATAAGAAACAGTCATTGCTTTCCGCCACTGGCCGCGGCTATTATGTACTTGGTCTGATTGCTCCCAACAGCGAGCCTACCAATCATGCTCTCCGCGATATCGCGGCTGTGAAATCCGAGCTCGAACAGTGGGGTCGTCCCATCGTCCTTCTCAATGCCGATCAGGCAACTGCTGACAAGATGAATCTTAAGGCACTCCCCGCTCTTCCCAATACCGTAATCAGAGGCATTGATCCTGACGACGAGATTGCGAAAGCTCTTATCAAGGAATTCGATCTGTCGGTTGACGGACGCCCGATATTCATTGTCGCAGATACCTTCAACAGAGTTGTATTCGTGATGCAGGGTTATACAATCGGTCTCGGCCACAAGCTTCTCAACGTAGTAAACCGTCTGCAGTAATATAACGGGAGACAACCTCCCCTCCAATAGCAAATCAGGCCGCAACCCTTATGGATTGCGGCCTGATTTATATATGATAAAAAGAGTATTAAACGTATCCTCTTATTATGCCACGCTTGGAATTTCTTACGAAGAGTATGATTTCATCTCTTTCCTTCGTTGCAGGAAGTTCGGCTTCTATGCGCTCCACAGCGTCCGAGTTGTTGAGTCCCGACAGATAGAGATAACGGTAAATCTCCTGTATGTCGCAAATCTGCTCATTGCTGTAGCCACGGCGTCTCAGACCAATTGAGTTCACTCCGGCATAGGCTATGGGTTCACGGGCAGCCTTAACGTAGGGAGGAATGTCCTTGTTCACGAGGGCGCCACCCTGTATCATTACATGGGGGCCGATGTGGCAGAACTGATGAACCAGCGTGCCGCCGCCTATAACGGCATAATTGTCGACAATAACCTCTCCTGCGAGTTGAGTGGCATTTGACATTATTACATTATCACCCACCACACAGTCATGGGCCACGTGACAGTAAGCCATAATGAGGCAATTACTGCCAACAATTGTCTTGCCTTTTGAAGCCGTTCCGCGGTTTACGGTTGCGCATTCACGGATTACTGTATTGTCGCCAATTATGGCCAGCGTCTCTTCACCTCGGAACTTCAGGTCCTGGGGAATTCCGGAAATTACAGCTCCTGGAAAGATAAGACAGTTTTTGCCAATACGGGCGCCATCCATTATGGTCACATTGTTGCAGATATGGGTACCTTCCCCAATCTCCACATTTCCCTCGATAGTCACAAACGGATCTATTACAACGCTGGGATGTATTTTAGCGGAGGGATGAATATATGCTAATGGTTGTTTCATGCAATTATTTATTTTTAATTATCTGAGCCATGAACTCACACTCTGTAACGATCTTGTCGCCGACAAATGCGTAGCCTTTCATTACCGCGCATCCGCGACGGAGTGGAGTCATAAATGAAATATGGAAGATCAAGGTATCACCGGGAACCACCTTCTGTCTGAACTTGACATTGTCAATTTTCATGAAGTAGGTCGAATAACGCTCCGGATCCTCTACCTGGCTTAAAACTAGAAGGCCGCCGGTCTGAGCCATAGCCTCAATCTGAAGCACGCCGGGAAGTACGGGTTCCTGAGGGAAATGGCCGGGGAAGAAAGGCTCGTTAGCAGTGATATTCTTTACTCCTACTATATAATTTATACCTTTTTCAATAATCTTGTCAACCAGCTGGAAAGGATAACGGTGAGGGAGAAGTTCGCGGATACGCATGTTGTCCATCAGCGGCGGCATGTTTGGGCCATAAGCCGGAGCTTGGATTTCCTGATGCTTGATATCCTTTCTTATCATCTTTGCGAAACGCGTATTGATTGTATGGCCTGGCTTTGTAGCAATCACACATCCTTTTATAGGACGTCCCACAAGTGCGAGGTCACCGATAAGATCCATCAGTTTATGACGGCCCGGCTCATTGCTGGCAAACAACGGACGCTCCTGGATATAACCCAGTTCCGATACGTGCTTGCGAGGCACATTCATGGAATCGGCAAGTCGGTCAAGTTCCAACTGATCCATCTGGCGGTCATATATCACAATCGCATTCTCCAGGTCGCCTCCTTTGATGAGGTTGCCCTTTATAAGAGGTTCTATCTCTCTTACGAAAACAAAAGTGCGGCTCGAAGCAATCTCGCTGTCAAAGTCAGAAAGCTTTTCAAGGGATGCATACTGGTTGGGAATTACGGGAGAATCAAACTCCACCTTTACCTCTACCATGTAATCATCGTCGGGAAGCACGATAATAGATGCACCTGTCTCTTCGTCTTTTATCTCGGTCTTACGTTTTATAACATAAAACTTCTTGTCATCATTCTGCTCGACAAGGCCGGTTTCCTTTATTTTATCAACAAATACACGGGCGCTTCCGTCGAGAATGGGCATTTCCGGGCCGTCAAGTTCAATCAGCACATTGTCAACGCCGGCAGCATAAAGGGCGGCCATAGCGTGCTCTATAGTGCTTACTGTAACATCTCCGTTTGCTATTACCGTTCCACGGGTTGTCTGTACAACGTTTTCGGCGAGCGCAGCCAACACGGGCGCACCCTCCAGATCTATTCGTTGCAGTTTATATCCGTGATTTTCAGCCGCAGGCTTGAAGGTGGCATTTATCATTTTGCCGGTGTGGAGTCCCTTTCCGCTCACTGTAAAGCTGCCGGCAAGTGTCACTTGTTTCATCGCTTTGGTTATATTATTTGTTTTTCAGAATTTCAATTTCTTTTTTAAGCTGATTTACAGCCTTATTAAGTTCCGGAAGGCGTTTGATGTATATCGTCTGACGGGCAGCCTCCTTTATATCTATGGCTGGCGCTCCAAACAGGCGCGAGCCTTCAGCTGCATCCTTGTGCAGACCGCTCTGGGCAGCTATCTGAACATCATCGCCAACAGTTATATGGCCGGCAAGACCTACCTGACCGCCTATCATACATTTTGCGCCGACTTTTGTAGAACCAGCAACGCCTGCCTGCGCGGCCATTGCCGTCATCTCCCCAACAACACAATTGTGGGCAATCTGAATGAGATTGTCAAGCTTCACACCATTGCCTATGCGGGTGCTTCCCATCATGGCACGGTCTATGGTAGTGTTGGCACCTATTTCTACATCGTCACCTATTGCCACATTACCTATCTGGGGAATCTTGTCGTATCCGTGATCTGTAGGCGCGAAACCAAAGCCGTCGGCTCCAATCACGGCACCGGCATGAATGATGCATCGCTTTCCGACACTGCATCCGTGATAAATCTTTACACCTGGATACAAAACAGTACCCTCACCCAAAGTCACGTTATCTCCTACGTAACACTGGGGATATATCTTTACACCCTTACCGATGGTTACGTTTTTCCCTACATAGGCAAACGAGCCGACATACGCATCTTCAGGAACCTCAACTCCTTCTGCTATATGAGCGGGCGATTCAATCCCGGTATAGTTAGGGGTCATCATCTGTTGCACCATCTGAAGCAGGTGAGCCACAGTTGCGTAAGGGTCATCAACACGAATCAGCGTGGCCGATACGGGCTGCTCAGGTACAAAATCCTTGCTTACCAGGACCGCAGAAGATTTTGTAGAGTAAAGATAGTGAGTGTATTTAACGTTTGCAAGGAAAGAAATAGCTCCGGGCCTGCCTTCCTCTATTTTGGCAAAGTCATTGATTTTTACGTCGCCATCGCCTTCCACAACACCATTGCACAGGGCTGCGATTTGACTTGCAGTAAATTCCATTGCTTTTATCGTCTTATCTATTTACATATATTAGTGCAAAGTTGGCAATTTTTTTTCAATTAGGGATTATAAACTCCTTAAAAATGCTATATTGGGCAGTTAGTTGTGCATAGATATAATCTCTTCGCCTTGACACCATCTGTGTTCCACCGCATACGCCAGACACTCCGAACTGCGCTCTGTATTTATAAATAAACTTCAGAGCGCAGCCCATAGTTTCGCTGTCTCAGACTTTTATATCGTCAGAGGTTCAGATATGTTCTCAATGTTTCCACATATTCATCAAAAGCGTTCTTGCCTGCATCAGTCACTCGACACACTGTGCGCGGACGTTTCCCTTCAAACCCTTTGGTTAAGGAAATGTAACCTGCATTACTGAGCTTTTCAAGCTGAACACTCAGATTTCCGGCGGTAGATTCGGTTTTTTCCTTCAGATAAACGAAATCTGCTTCTTCAACATTCATCAGAACCGACATTACAGCCAATCGCAATTGCGAGTGCAACAGTGGATCCAGCTCTTTCATTTTGCGTGCGCCTTATGGTTGATAATATAGCCGGGTATGAGCATCATGCAGGCGAAAGCAACAATGAACACAGGCAGAAACCAGTAGTGATAGAGTGTAATATCGCAGATCAGACAGCTCGTCACAAAAAGACCTATTACCATTCCGCACGCACCTCCTGCAACCAGGGACTTCTCCCTGACTATAAGGCCCTGGATTATTTCGGCAAATGGAACGACAATCAGAGAGTAAACAAACATCAGTGTCCAGACACTTATTCCTCCAAAGCCAAAACTGAGACAGACAATTGTACATGCAATCGCAATAATGCCTACTGCCAGCCATATCTGAGACGAAATCTTGTCTGAGTAAGTTGTGACACCTCGGCGCCTTTCGGATTTCTTTGCCATCATAGTGGTTCCAATCCATCCCACCTCCGGAATCATGAACCATAGCCAGTTCCATGCGGCATTATGCGTAAAGGCCACCATCACCCAAACCAGACAGGTTACTGCTATTGTCAGCCATCCCCAAAGCAACATTATATTTCCATCGCCTATGTAGCGGTCTTTAGTGCGTGAGATCATCGTGGTGATGATGTTGATACTCTCCTGTTCTGTGAGTCTCTTTTCTTCCATTTTTGTTAAGTTTTTTTGGGTTTGCAAATCAGTTTATTTCATAAACCATACTTTGATAAAATTAAGCGGCAATCGCGATTACCGCCTAACTTCGATGCAAATATAAATCAGTTTATACTATAAACCAAGCATTATTGCAACTTTTTTCTCACGCGCAATTTTTTTATCTCTTCCTGCAAAATCTCAAGAAATCTTGCGGCGTGAGCACCATCCATCTGCGTGTGATGAAACTGAAAAGAAACCGTAAGAGTGGTCTTGAACCATCGATGCCGGTAATGTCCCCAGATCATAAAGGGATTATTGAAAATTCCGCTATAAATACCTATTGCACCGTCTATATCACTTTGTGTAAGGGCCGATGTCCCGATTACCATCTGGTCGGTAATATCATGGTTGTCACACGTCTCGGCGACCGCATGCGTGAGACGCAGATAATCTTCATTGAATCTGGAAAGTTCCTCAGTAAACGGAATGTCACAAGAACTCACCTCGCCACGCGAGTTAGCAACAATGGTATTTACGGCAATATTGTCATATCTCACAAACTTTTCACCTACCGGAAGCATATAAAATTCCTTGATTTGAGTGGCCGCCTTTCCAATGCACCAGCACATCAGCATATTGAATTTCAATCCGCGCTTACAACTAATACGCCTCAGATTCGTAACATCCAGAGATTTAATCAACGTAACCATCGGCATAGGCGCCTTCATCCACATTTCATAAGCATAGGCTCGGGTGGTCAGAGCCGGATCAATTTCATTCATCATTGTTTTTTTGATGCAAAATTATACCCCAGCTATTTTCCCCGATAGAACAAAAGAGCCATTCTGAACCGGTGGTCAAACCGGATTAGTGAAAAGATCGGAATAAGGAACACAATAATTCCTGAGTGAAGCGGGAGTATAACCGCTCATGGCTTTAAATTCACGTATGAAATGTGACTGATCCGAATAACCGACCTTATAGGCTATACCTACATAATCTTCATACCCCAGTTGCAATAACCATAAGGACTTCTGAAATCGGACAACCCGTGCATATTCTTTCGGGTTCATCCCTACTTGTTCGCGAAACACTCGTTCGAACTGCTTTTTACCAAGACAGGCACGGTCAGCAAGAGTATTCACACGAACCGAAGGTGAAACCATCAGACATTTCACCGCATCTTTGATGCGCGCCATATTCAAGGTCGGTCTGATTCTTGACAAAAGCCAGTTTTCTATCAATACTATGCAATCTTCAGTCCGCTCACACTGGAAAACCCTTGATGCCAGTTCATTTAAATCTCTTTTATCCAGATCATCCCCTGAAATCTCAAGATTATAGATAGCTGAGGGAGGTGTATCTATAAACATTCCCAATGTATGAGGATAAAACACCGCCACAATCGTCTCTAAGGCTCCCTCCGACTGGATATGTGCCGGAAAATTCACTTGACCGCTGATGACGAACCGGTCTTGAAACTCACCTACTTCAGGAATATAGAATTGTGACTTCCGATGAAAGATTATCTGAGGGCATCCGATGGGGAATGTCAGCACCTTTGCCGGCTCCGCACGCTCTTCAACCCAATAATAGCGCACATAACCCCGCAATTCTTCAGCCGGACGATAAATCCTCATATTAGCGACCGTACTATTTCAGGATAACCCCATCCTTTACTGATACTTTTTTATTCTTAAGAAGATGACCTAAAGCTTTCTTGAAATCTTTCTTGCTGCAATGCAGCTTTAGCTTGATTTCTTCCGGGGATGAACTGTCGCACAGTGCGAGACTCCCCTCCTCTTCAACTATATATTCTATTCTCGATGCAACATCAAGCGTGCGGTCAAGTGATTTTCCTCCCGGAGTAAGATCTATTTTACCATCCCGTCTCACCTGCCTCACCTTTGCATCTATTATTTCGCCAGGTTTGTAATCTGCATACGATTCATTAAGGTAAATCATACCTTTATGGAGATTGTCGACTATGCAGGAAAAGCCTATCTCATTGCGCTTTATTATCTGAGCTTTCACCGTATCACCCACTCTGTATTCAGGATATACATTTCCAAGAAACTTATCTATCTTCGCCGAAGCCACAATACGGTCGGATGCATCATCAACATATACATACACCATATATCTGCGTCCCTGTTTCATCTGAAGCTTCATTTCTGAAAACGGGACAAGAAGCTGCTTGAGCACACCCCAATCCATAAAAGCACCGAAACGGTTTACAGCGGCACATTCCAGATATGCGAATTCTCCAGCCATAGCCAAAGGCTTCTCTTTTGTGGCGACAAGCCGTTGTGAGCCGTCGCGATACACGAACACATCTGTCTCTTCGCCCACTTCCAAAGGCTTGTCGATATATTTTGCGGGCATCAGGATTTCACCGCTCTCCCCTCCGTCCAGATACACTCCGAAATCCACATGACGTGTAACTTTCAAAGTGTTTATTCTTCCTAATTTTATCATCAGTATTTCCAATTATTTCTCAAAATTAACAAATTGTTCCGATATTTGCACCAAACTATTCGAACATTCAAACCTCACCTGTAGTGTATGGAATCGATAATCAAATATTTCCCTCTGCTGTCCCCGCTGCAACAGGAGCAGTTCGGAAAACTCTATGACCTGTATTCCGAATGGAACGATAAAATAAATGTGATATCACGAAGGGATATCACCAATCTGTATCTCCACCACGTACTTCATTCGCTTTCAATAGCCAAGTTTCTTTCACCGGTTGACGGCACACACTTCCTCGACATGGGTACCGGAGGAGGATTCCCGGGTATTCCTCTGGCAATAATGTGGCCCCAATGCAATTTTCATCTCATAGACCGTATAGGTAAAAAAATTAAAGTGGCCTCCGACATTGCATCCCGTATCGGATTGAAAAACGTCAGCTTCCAGCACGGCGATATCGGGGAATGCCGTCAAAAGTATGACTTTGTAGTAAGCCGGGCGGTAATGCGCCTTGATTCGCTGGCGCCACTCGTCCGCAAAAATATTTCCGGCGAGTCCTTAAACGCAATTCCCAACGGATTGTTATGTCTTAAGGGCGGAGAGCTCGGCTCGGAAATTGCCGCGGTCAGACGTCCGGTACTGGAAGTTCCCTTGGAGACCCTCATCCCTGAAGAATATTTCGCGGATAAGTATCTCCTTTATGTCGCACTATAAAAAGCAGTCTGTCTTGGAAGTAAAATTATTTGAATTCAGCCTTTTCGGTGTAAACACATATTTTGTCTGGGATACCCTCTCAAAAGAAGCGGCAGTTATCGACCCTGCAATGTCCGACCCGCGGGAATGCGAAGTATTTTCTTCGTTTGTTACGGAGCATGGTCTGATACTGAAATACCTGCTGTGCACCCACCTTCATATCGACCACACTTTCGGAATTGAGTATATTGAGGCTAACTACAAAATCGGCCTCCATGCCTCTGAAGCCGATGATTTTTTTGGTAAACAGCGCGCCGCCCAGGCACGAATGTTCCGGCTGAGGATGGCAGAACCTGCACCAATTCATATTGATTCTGCCATAACCGAGGGCGAGAAGTTCTATCTCGGAAAAGAGTATCTTGAGGCCATCGTTACGCCCGGCCACTCGCCCGGTGGTGTTTCCTTCTATTGTCCGGACTCATCAATTGTTTTTACCGGTGATTCTCTTTTTAAAGGAAGCATCGGCCGCACAGATCTTGCAGGCGGCAATCACTCGCAGCTTATCCGAAGCGTGACTTCAAAATTATTGAATCTGCCGCCCCAGACAATTGTATATCCCGGACACGGACCGAAAACTACCATTGCATACGAAAAGGATTACAATCCCTATCTTTGAGAACCTACGCTTAATAGGTATCGGCGTAAAGTTTTTCTATTTCACCGATAAGTCCTCGCAGTTTCATTCTTTCCATAAAAAACAGCGATGACTTCTCAGCTTCTTTTGCGACCTTTATTATAAACTCGAGGTCCGATTTCACATGCTCCTTGCTTCCCGTTGCGATTCCGGCCTTTGAGTAGAAATACAATAATCCGAGACCGTCGATATCGAAAGATACAAGACTATCAAGGTTATCCTGCACCAGTCTTATCACATTTTCATAGCTTCCGGCAAGATCAAGCTGCTCGGCAATCATAAGTCGGCCGGCCAAATTGTCGTTCCTCCCAACCCTGCTGCCGAGGATCAGCAAGGCAGCTATGATGTCATGGGAAAACTCGCCTGACTCGATCATCTTTTCAGCCGACATTTCTATTGGCAATCTCTCTGTGAAAAAAAGAAACAGGTCAGAAAGCCTTATACCTTTTATCTTATCTATATTATTAGAATCAAAAAGAATTCCAAAAGCTATTTTTGTCGCATTGTCAATAGACGATGCCTGAATTCTTTCGCTGTAATCGGCAAGACGCACTACGTTGCCGGATTGTAAGGCCAAGAGCGCCCCGAGCACCAGGGAATCATTATTGTTGACATCCGTCCCCTGAGCACCGTCGAGCAATGACATCGCCTTACCATAATCCCCTCCGCGGGCAAGCGTAAGATACGCAAGAAGAATTTTAGCCTGGTCGAAATCAGGAGAAATGGCAAGCGCATAATTGGCATCGCTTTCCGCACTTTCATAATCAGAAAGTCCGTAACCCTCGATACTTGACTGAAGGAACCAGAATTTAGCTTCAAAAGGATCTATGGAAGTCAGAGTGCGCGATATGGCAAGAGACCTCTCATATCTGTGAAAATCGTTGCAGCATATAGCAAGCTCGTAAAGGAATGTATCGCGATACACACATCGCTCCTCTATTTTCTGCTGGTTGTCGAGTATGCGGTCAAGCTCATCCTCGGTATCGATAGTCTCAAAAAATCTTATGACCATCTCATCATCGAGGCTCTTTTTGGGTGCCTTGAAAAGCATTTTGAACATCTTTTCCCTCGCACCCTCCTTATTCTCCATATCCAGACGGGTAAGGAGAATATATCTGTGAAAAGAGCCTTCCGGCAATTCGTCAACAATATTCCTTATCTCCTCTCTATCTTCAGAGGGGACAAGATAATATGCGCGCCTCACAAGAAATTCCTCATCGTCAGGATACATACGACCGGCTATCTCAAGAACAGCCTCCTGAGTAGCCTCGTCGTATACATCCGACGCATAATCGTAGACACACAGTAAATCCTCATCGCTGAATCTATCCGCGCGAAGAGCGTCCGGTGTCTCGAGAAATTTCCTATACAGTTTATCTGCGGGCAGCTGTCCGTCAAAACTGCTCATTCTTATTTCTTTTGTGCTTTTTCCCAGCTGTCTTTAAGCGCAATAGTACGGTTAAACACCAGATTGCCGGGCTTGGAGTCCTTGTCAGGTGTAAAATAACCGATTCGCTGGAACTGGAAGTGCGAGCCGGGAACAGCGTTTTCAGCAAGGAAAGGCTCGATCTTTATGTGCTCTATTACTTTCAGAGAATCGGGATTCAAAAGTTCGCGGAAATCGCGTTCGGTCTCTGCTCCGGGATTCTCCACAGCAAAAAGTCTGTCGTAGATTCTTGCAGTCGCATCTACAGCATGAGAGGCAGATACCCAATGTAGGGTTCCCTTTACTTTCCTCATGCTGCCAGGCATCCCGCTTCTGGTCTCAGGATCGTAAGTACACTGGATTTCGGTGATATTACCTTCTTCATCCTTAACCACACCTGTGCACTTGATTATGTATGCGCCTTTAAGCCTTACCTCCGCTCCGGGAGCGAGGCGGAAGAATTTCTTCGGAGGATTTTCCATGAAGTCCTCTCTCTCGATATAAATTTCCCGGCTAAACGGCATGGAGTGAACTCCTTCTTCAGGATTCTCAGGATTATTTTCCATCTCCACCATTTCGGTCTTGCCCTCAGGATAATTGGTTATCACGAGCTTGACCGGATTGATCACAGCCATTCCTCGGGTGGATATAGCATTCAGATCCTCACGCACTGCGTGCTCAAGAAGTGAAATGTCGTTGAGGGCTTCATATTTCGTATATCCGATACGGTCAACGAAATTACGGATTGAGCGTGGTGTGAATCCGCGACGGCGCATACCGCTCAAAGTAGGCATGCGGGGATCGTCCCAGCCACTAACCAGTCCTTCCTTGACGAGCTGGAGCAACTTGCGCTTGCTCATTACTGTATATGTGAGGTTCAGACGGTTGAATTCTATCTGTCGGGGGCAGTAGCTTTCATCAGCAAGCTCTTTTACAAAATATTCGTAAAGCGGACGATGCACTTCAAATTCCAGAGTACAGATAGAATGTGTCACACCCTCGAAGTAGTCACTCTGGCCATGCGCGAAATCATACATGGGATAGACATTCCATGTATTGCCTGTCCTATGGTGGGGATATTTGATTATTCGATACATAATGGGATCGCGGAAGTGCATGTTGGGGTTGGCCATATCTATTTTGGCACGAAGCACTCTCGAACCCTCCTCAAACTCTCCCTTGTTCATTCTCTCGAAAAGATCGAGATTCTCCTCGGGAGTACGGTTTCTGTACGGGCTTTCGGTTCCCGGTTCGGTAGGAGTTCCCTTCTGAGCGGCGATTTCCTCTGAGGTTTGGTCGTCAACATAAGCCTTACCCTCTTTAATTAGCCGGACGGCGAGATCATAAAGCTTCGGGAAGTAATCGCTCGCATAGTACTCGCGGTCGCCCCAGTCAAAACCGAGCCAATGGATATCCTCCTTTATGGAATCAACATACTCCACATCTTCTTTGGCCGGATTGGTATCGTCAAACCTGAGATTACATGTACCTCCGAATTTTTCGGCAACGCCAAAATCCATGCATATCGCCTTTGCGTGACCTATATGGAGATAACCGTTGGGTTCCGGGGGGAAACGCGTATTGAGTCTGCCTCCGTTCTTTCCGGCCTGCAGATCGTCCCAAACTATCTGTTCCACAAAGTTCAACCCTTTTTTCTCTTCGGTTATTTCAATTTCTTTTTCCGACATGTTGTTGAGTATTGTATTGGTTTTTAATGATGCAAATTTAGTGAATTTTCGCCATTGGACAATATATCCGTAATAAATGTCAGCGTCTCAGAGCACAGCCTCGGCAATATCCGTAAACAAACGAAGCCACACCTTTACGGCGTGGCCTCGTCGGTTCTTGTAAGCTTTACCTTATGGCTGAAATTTATTCAGCTACGGGAGCCTCTTCAGCCGGAGCTTCGTTTGCAGCTTCGGCTGCTGCGGCTTCAGCTGCCTCAGCTGCTTTTGCGGCAGCTATTTCAGCCTTCTTCTTGGCTACAGCCTCTGCCTTAGCGGCATTCTTTGCCTGCTCATCGGCAAGACGCTGCTTGAGCTCCTGCTCTTTCTTGTCGGCCATGGAAGAACGCATTGCATCTACAGATGCCTGCTTCTTCTGCTTCCAGGCCTCGAAGCGACGCTGTGCTTCAGCCTCGTCAAATGCACCTTTCTTCACACCACCCTGAAGATGCTTCATCAGAAGCACGCCTTCGTTGGAAAGGATAGCGCGAGCTGTGTCAGTGGGCTGTGCGCCTACGTTCAACCAATACAAAGCCCGTTCGAAGTTTAATGTTATTGTAGCAGGATTAGTGTTCGGATTATAAGAACCTATCCTTTCAATAAACTTACCATCTCGTGGTGCCCTGCTATCGGCGATTACAATGGGATAAAACGCATAGTTCTTGCGACCATGACGCTGTAATCTGATTTTTGTTGCCATTAAATTAGTTAATTAAAATTGGTTTTGTATTGTTTTCGGCCGCAAAGATAAGAATAATATTCCACATTTCTGCCTGTTCCACACTTTTTTTTAATGCGCCCCCCCATTGAAATGCTCGTACATATAAATACGGCTAAAAAGCAAATTTTAATTACAAATTAATATCAAGAAACCGCTTTAGGCTCTACTTTTCGCCACGGTCTGTGTGCTTTTGGAAATTTTATGTAATTTTGCACCAGCCGAAGAGATTGTTTCTTCACGTCCTCTCCAAATTCATTCCGTTTATACTGAAATTTAAGTGAATACCGAAAATAAGCCTACCGTCAAACGCTCCGACCGACTTTGGTACAAAGTGCTGATAAATCTTCTTATCATGTGCGGTGTCGGAATTGTGATTCTCTGGATTGCCACATTGTGGCTCGACTCATGGACACACCATGGCGAATATCTTGTTGTGCCCGATGTAAAGGGCAAAAGTTTTCAGGACGCCAAAAACACTCTGGTAAACGAAGGTTTCACTGTCGAACTCACCGACTCGATATACGACACGTCCACACGCCCCGGCACCGTGGTTGAACAGAACCCCAAAGTCGGAACAAAAGTAAAGGACGGACGTCTCATTTACGTGACAATAAACGCCTTCAGCCCGAAATCCGTCACCATACCCACCCTTACCGACATCTCTCTTAGGCAGGCTCAGTCATCTTTGCAGGGCCTTGGCATCAACAACATAACCGTAAGGATGGTGCCGTCGGATTTCAAAGATCTTGTCCTCAAAGCCACCCGTAATGGCGTTCCGTTATCGGCCGGAGCCAGAATCCCTGTAGATTCCTATATTGTTCTTGAGGTGGGCGACGGCAATGTAATGCTTGACTCAACTTCATTATCCACAGAATCTGTAGAACAAGTTGACCTTTTGTAATGGAAACATCCTTAGATTCCCAAGAACCCATTATACCGGCCGACGACATTTCCTCACCCGTCGAAGATGGCGAAGAATGCGAACTTTATGAGCATTTCCGTTTTGTAGCCGACAAGGGACAACAACTACTCCGCGTCGACAAATTCTTAGTTGAGAGGCTCCAGCGATCGTCCCGCAACCGTATACAGCAGGCCGCCGAAGCGGGATGCATTCTCGTAAACGGCAAGCCGGTAAAAAGCAATTATCGGGTAAAGCCCCTCGATGTGGTCAGTGTGGTCATGGACCGCCCCAGATACGACTTCGAGATTATACCAGAGGATATCCCCTTAGATATAGTTTATGAGGATGAAGACGTACTCGTTGTCAATAAGCAGCCAGGTCTCGTTGTGCATCCCGGACATGGAAATTACAGCGGCACCCTTGTCAACGCACTCGCATGGCATTTTAGAAACAATCCCAATTACGATGTTAACGATCCCCGCCTGGGACTCGTACACCGCATAGACAAAGACACATCCGGACTTCTGGTTGTGGCCAAGAATCCTGATGCCAAGACATTTCTCGGCAAACAGTTTTTCGAGAAAACAACCCGACGCGAATATGTGGCCGTAGTGTGGGGAATTCCCTCTCCTGAAAACGGCAGAATCGAAGGTAATATCGGCAGGAATCCGAAGGACCGGTTGCAGATGACGGTGTTCCCCGACGGCTCCGAAGGGAAACACGCTGCCACCAATTACAGCGTGATAGAGAAACTGGGATATGTTTCCGTGGCGAAATGCGTTCTGGAAACAGGCCGTACACATCAGATCCGCGTGCACATGAAACATATAGGACACCCGCTTCTAAACGACTCCCGCTACGGTGGCAACGAAATACTCAGAGGCGAACGCACGGCAAAATACCGTCAATTCGTGGAGAACTGCTTTAAGATATGCCCACGTCAGGCTCTCCATGCCCGCACTCTCGGCTTTGTCCATCCCCGCACGCACCAGGAAATGTTCTTTTCCTCCGAAGTTCCTGCCGACATGCAAGCCATGATTGAGCGCTGGAGGGTTTATACAGGGGCAACCGGTATTGCAAATGACATTACGGAAAGTTAAGCTTTTACACGTTTAGAGCCTTTTCGTGCATTATCTTAAATATCATTAAGAATTTTACTTTACTTGATTATAATCGTTACCTTTGAATAGCGATATGTTTCTAACGGTTATTTATGAACTACTGATTAGATTTGTTTATGGAATATGATTTCAGCGATATAGCCCCCTACGGGCAGGAAGAATTCAAGGAAAAAATGGCCCATCTGGTCAACGAAGAGGGATTCGAGCATGCCGTAAGATACGTCATGCCCGATGTTGACTATCCTGAATTCGTAAAGCTGCTATTGAGTGTAAAGGACGGGAATGAGTTCCAGAGCAAAGTGATGCGTTCTTTCCTCGAGATGCTCGTGAAGCGTACCACTTCAGGTATCACCTGCGGTGGTCTCGACAACATCAGTCACGACCAGCGGTACACATTCATGTCGAATCACCGCGACATTGTGCTTGACGCATCCTTCCTCAACTATTGTTTCCTGACTAACGACTTCCCCACTTCGGAAGTGGCCATAGGCAATAATCTGTTGATTTACGACTGGATTACCGACCTCGTAAAGCTCAACAAAAGCTTTATAGTCAAGCGCAATCTCAAAATCACTCAGGCACTTGTGGCTGCGCGCCAGCTTTCCGCATATATCCATTACTGCATCAACCAGAAGCATGAAAGCCTTTGGATAGCCCAGCGTGAAGGGCGGGCAAAGGATTCCAACGACATCACCCAGGAGAGCCTTATTAAAATGATTGGCCTTGAGGGCGGAGGAACATTGCTCGAAAACATCATTAGCGCCAACATCATCCCGGTAGCTATTTCATATGAATATGATCCCAACGACTACCTGAAAGCAACCGAATTTCTGCTGAAACGACTTGATCCTGCATTCAAGAAATCACCCCACGACGACCTCCTCAGTATGGAGACCGGGCTCCTGCAACCCAAAGGAAGAGTGCATTTCCAGATAGGCCGAGGCATCAACGATATCCTCACCAAACTTCCTGCAGACACCGATAAAGCTGAGATTTTGAAAAACGTATGCTCGGCAATCGACTGCGAGATTCATTCAAATTACAAAATCTTCCCCATAAACTATATTGCTCACGACCTCCTGCACCACAACCAGGAATATCGTGCTGAGTATTCAGAGGAAGAGCTTCACGGGTTCCAGAACTATATAGAGCAGCAGCTTGACAAAGTCCGTCTTGCCAGTGTTTCTGTTGTCGACCGTGACTACATGCAGGAGATGATGCTGACAATGTATTTCAACCCCCTCAAAAATAAAATTGCAGCCTCCGGTAAAAGATGCGGGACTGTAGTACCGGACTGAAAAGGCTTTCTGACTTATGCGAATTCCCGGTTTCTTAGGCATGCTTTTATGCCTGGTTGTATTATGTGACACCTATCTTTTTCTCCGCCTCCGTCACTGTCGGAAGAAAAGCCTATCTATTATTTACGCTGCAGTTTCTGTCGCTCTATACATCCTTCTGGGCATAGGTTTTTATACAATCTCGAAAGGTCAGACCGACGGAAATGTCAGATTTATGATGTGGGCAGGATTCATATTTCTTTCCTTCTCCACTGGCAAGCTTATAACCGCAATATTCGACATAATATCCTTTTTGCCTAAAATCTGGAAAGGGAAGCAATGGTGTGCAGTCAGCATCTCCGGAATAGCGCTCGCCGCAATTATTTTTGTGGGAATGTGGTGGGGTGCGCTCATCAACCGCTTCCGAATCGAAGTCAATGAGGTGGAGATTGTGCTGCCCGATCTCCCCGAGGAATTCGACGGCCTTACCATAACCCAGATTTCCGACCTCCATACCGGCACATTCGCCGATGATACCACATTCACTGCCAAACTGGTTGAAAAGGTCAACAGTCTGAATGCCGATATTATTGTTTTCACTGGCGACATTGTAAATTCCCGTACTGACGAGGTTCTACCGCACGTCTCCACACTTTCCCGTCTCAAGTCTCCCAATGGCGTATATTCCATTCTTGGGAACCACGATTACGGCGACTATTTCAAATGGGACTCCCCTCTTGCAAAGAAAGCCAATCTTGACAGCCTTGTTGCCATCCAACGCCGCATGGGGTGGAAGCTTCTGCTGAACGAATCGTCAACACTCCACAAGGGAAATGATTCTATAGTAATAATCGGAGTTGAAAATATAGGCGATCCTCCATTTAAATGTTATGGATCACTGACAAAAGCCTATCCGGATACCGGTGACAGCAATTTCAAGATTCTTCTTTCCCATAACCCAGCCCATTGGACCGACAGCATAGCCAACCGTAAAATCAACATTCCCCTGACTCTGTCTGGCCATACCCATGCCATGCAGATTGAAGTCTTGGGCCTATCTCCAGCCGTTTTCAAATATCCCACATGGGGCGGACTGTATTCCGATAACACGGACACCCATAAGCTTTATGTAAATATCGGTGCAGGAACCGTTGGCCTTCCGATGCGATTCGGAGCCAACCCTGAAATAACATTGTTTACCTTACGGAGGGAGCCTTCGGTCAAATAATAATCAGAGAATCCAGTCAAGATTTTCTGCGCCAGTCATTCCTTATGTCTGAGTTTACAATTAACCGCATAATTATCGGAATAGGAAGTAACACTGACACTGCCGATATCGCAGTCAGTAGTGCTATGGAGTGGTGTTCTGAGACATTCTCAAACACCCTTGCTTCATCAGTTTATACCACCGCCCCCGTGGGCATGAAAGCTATTGCCGCCGGGCGCGATTATTGTAATGGAGTAATTGCCGCCGAAACCCAGCTCAGCAAGGAAGATGTGATTGACTCTTTGAAAAATTACGAAATCAATCATGGGCGAGACATCTCAAGCCGGAGCTCAGGGATTGTGCCCATCGATTTGGATCTCGTGGTATATAATGATGTGATATTGAGACCGATGGATTTTGAAAGAGACTATTTCAGACGCGGGTTTGAGGAAATCAAAATCTGAAAAGGATGTACTCGTAAATCCACCACCGGACGGTCTGACTCCATTCTGTAACGAGCCGCCCTTATAGGGTTGAGATCTGACGAAAGTATCACTGTATCAGGATTCCATTTTGTTGTAACTTCCGTTATTCCCCCTCTGAAACCCCGGCATACGAGAAGATAGTCACATTTAATCCCGCCCCCGTCGGTTTCTTTTCCACTCTCTACTTTTATTTTCCTGCCGTCGGGAAGTTCAATCAGCGAAGGAACTCCTTCCGCAAACACAATGGAATCTATATCTCTTCTTCCCATATAATCGCTGGTACGCCAGGTCACATTATCCTTGATTTCCTCTTTCACATCAGCCTGAGATGTAGAACTCAATACAAGATAGGGGGAAACTCCGTCATCGACCAGGATATCTGTACGGTGAGTGTTTTTCAGAAAGTAGACTCCTGCAACCCGTTTCACGGAATTGTCCACCACAAGACATACCACAAAAAGCATCGAAATTGTCAGAAAACCTGCAATGAGTTTTTTCCCGCCCTTGGCTATGACTATTCGCAGTAAAATAATGGATGATATATACATCAGGACTGTCAGAGCAGACACATAGATACTATCTATGTACGCACCCGGAAGGGCCGACAACCATTCAGAAGTATTATAAAGAAAACTGCATAACCCGTCTATAATGCAATTTACTGCATTTAGCTCAATGCTTAAACATGATAGTAGAAGGGCTACTATTTCCGCGCCTAAAATTATGGGAAGGGTGAAAGTGGCTATGATATTTGATATTATAAAATACAACGGAAACGAATGAAAATAGTAAAGAGTTATGACGGCAGTTCCAAGAGTCGCGCCAATGGAAACAGTGACAATAGAAACCAGATAATATGCAACAGCGTGCCGCCTTGGCACCGGATTCAATGAGGACGCAAAAAGAAGTATGCCCGCTACTGCGGCAAAAGACAACTGGAACCCGATTGCAAAAAGATCAGCCGGGTTTATTGCCAATATCACTATTGCAGCCAGACAAAGCGAGTTGAACGGCGATGATTTCCGCTGAATTACAGAACCAGTCATAATCACGGATGAAAAGATTGCCGCTCTTACTGCCGAAGGCGGCGCTCCCGTAAGAAGTGTGAACAACCATATCATCAGTATAACCGCCATCAATCTTGCAGCCCTGAACCTCAAAACCGTAAATGGCCAAAGGAACAGATTGGCCCAGAATGCTATAATAGCCACATGAAGGCCACTCACAGCAAGTATATGGGCAATCCCCGCGTTACGAAAATTGTCATACTGTTCCTGCGGCATCAGCCGGTTGTCGCCGGTGATAAGAGCAACCAGAAGGAGTTTTGAATCCACATCAAGCTTGCTCGTCATGATTCTCTGTCTGATTCCCTCCCTTATTTTCATCATTCTACATCCAGTATCACTGCCTTCTTGTAGACCCAGAATGCTGTCGGGAGATAATGTAAGGCTCAGATAAATTCTTTTTTTCAAAAGGATATCATCAAAAGTCAGTTCATCTTCAAAATCATGACGCGCTCTTACCTCTTCCGGTTTCCCATTGAACAATAGCCTGTCGTACTGTCGCAGTTCCGGATTAAACCCCGGAATATATACCGAAATCTCAGTTTTTCCGCAATCTGATAGATTCCCGGGCGTACTCCCGGCTTTGTCCACCAATATTTCTATTCTCTGCCCGGAATCGGATTCACGCACATCCTTCACAACTCCTTCCATTACGAGATTACGCGCCACAAGTTCACGATTCATCTCGTGAGGAATAAAGAAATAAGCCTCCACGCACCCCAGAAGAAATCCGCATGTGATGATAGCGGCATAATTCTGTTTGAGCAAGAAAAGCGAAATACAACCGACAGAAGCGGCTATACAAAAAAACAATCCCCACCCCGTTACCCCGCATAAGATACCGGCCACAAACGATAAGGTGACCGGAAGCAAGGGTACTGAGGCAGGAATTATTCTTAGCATTACTTAGAGCCAGATAGGAGCCAGATAACGCGCCATCGCGTATCCACCCGCTATAAGCCAGATAAACAGTATTCCGGCGAGTATGAATGGTTTTGCTCCAGCCTGTTTGAACTTGTCGGCTGATGTTTCGGCTCCGAGAGCAGCCATGGCCATCGTCAGAAGAAATGTGTCAAAATCATTGATGAAATTCACAATTCCGGCGGGGAGTAAATTGAGTGAGTTAAAACCTATTACCAGAAGGAATCCGAAAGCGAACCATGGTATGGCTACTTTACCTTTTGTCTCCGTGGTTTCTTTACCGGAAGACTTCTTCTTCGCCTTTGAAGCAATCCAGAATCCGAGGATAAGAAGAACCGGCACGAGCAGCATCACCCTTATCATTTTCACTATCACCGTCACCGGTGCCACCTCGGGCCCCATGGCATTTCCTGCACCCACAGCATGTGCTACCTCATGAAGGGTCGAGCCGGCGAAGATTCCCATCTGCTGAGGGTCAAGACCGGGGAAAAGGCCGCTTCTGTAGCATACGGGGTAGATAAACATAGCGATGGTACCGAATATAACCACCGTTGCAACAGCCACCGCTGTTTTATAAGGCTTGGTCTGAATTGTCGATTCCGCACCCAGAACCGCAGCGGCTCCGCAAATACCTGAACCTACAGATGTAAGCAAAGCAAGTTCCTCATCCATCTTCAGCAGTTTGCCAATCCATACACCGCCGAGTATGGTCACTGCCACTATTATAGTGTCTATTACAATTGCGGCTGTTCCCACAGCGGCTATATCGGCGAATGTCAGACGGAAACCATAGAGAATAATACCAAGGCGCAGCACTTTCTTCGAACAGAACTGGATGCCGGGAACCCACGTTTCGGGCAAATGCATCCTAAGGGAGTTCGAGTATATCATACCGAGCACGATACCGATAATCATTGGAGAAATGGAAAATTCCATCAACAGCTTTGCCTGACCTATATAAAAAGCGGCACACGCAAACAAAGCTATAAGCAGAATTCCATGGAGTTTAGAAGCTCTTTTTTCAGAAAACATAATTTTATTTTTGGGTTAGATTTATTGTTCATCATCATTCCATATTTCCCAGGAAAGCTCAGCCTGATGCAGAAGCATGCTGAAACCATTCTTCACTGTCGCCCCGGCTTTCGCACATTCTTTCATGAACATGGTGAGCGAAGGATTATAAACCATATCAAGACAAAGGCAATCAGAATTAATTCCTGAATAATCTATGGGCACACATTTTTGCTCATTGGGATGCATCCCCAAAGGCGTAGCGTTGACCAGAACCGAGATTCCGCCAAGAAGCTCTTTTGTCACTTCATCATACGAAAACATCCCGTCAGCAGGATGCCTTGAAACTCTCCAGCCCTCGTATCCCATACTCTCGAGCGCTATTTGGGCTGCGTTTGAGGCACCTCCCGTGCCAAATATCAGCGCTCGTCCTTTTCCATTGGCCAACACCGGCTCCAGACTTCTCTTCAGGCCACCTATATCGGTGTTATAACCATACAGCTGAAAATCTCCGGTGTGGCTGTTCCTGAAAATCTTGACAGTATTTACAGCCGAAGCCTTCGCCGCATCCTCGCTCAAGTGCGACAGATAAGGCAATATCTGCTGTTTATATGGACTCGTCACATTAAATCCCATCAAAGCGGGCTCCTCCGCAACTAATTCCACCACTTCCCCGATATCTTCAAGCTCAAAATTGCGATATTCACAATCAAGGTTTTCTCGCTTAAAAAAATCGTTGAAATATGTGTGGGAATACGAATGCCCTAAGGGATTTCCAATTAAGCCGTATAATCTTTTCACTGTAGGTGCCTTAAATTTATCCACAAAAATAATAATATTTCCAATTACTGCAATTTTAATATTTGCAAATACATCTAAATAAAATAACTTTGCGCAATTATTTTACGAAAGGGAATGATAAGCCATTCTCTTTACAGTCTACTTCAACCGTTAAAACTATTACAAAATTGCATATATGGAAACAGCTTTAGCTTTCGGCTTCATGTGCCTGGCTTCGTTTTTCACTCTTGCCAACCCTCTAGGCACAATGCCCGTATTTCTCTCCATGACACGAGGGCTATCCGATCAGGAACGAAATTCCATTGTATGGAGGGCTACTCTGATCTCGTTTGTCACTCTATTGATTTTTACATTTGCCGGTCAGTTCCTTTTTAAATTCTTCGGAATATCGGCTAACGGATTCCGAATTGCAGCCGGTTTTATTATCTTCAAGATTGGTTATGACATGCTCCAGGCACACTACAACCACGATAAAATCAGCGATGAGGAACGTAGCGCCTATGCCAAGGACATAAGCATAACCCCGCTTGCGATTCCCATGCTGTGTGGTCCCGGAGCTATCGCAAACGGCATTATGCTGATGGATCAGGCCAATAACTGGATTCTTTTGCTCACTCTCGTAAGCTCCATCGCCATAGTATATTTAATATCATATCTTATACTGCGCTGTTCAACCAAGATCATGCCTATCATAGGTGAGACAGGCAACAATGTCATGATGCGATTGATGGGCCTTATTCTTATGGTTATTGCCGTGGAATGCTTCATGACCGGTCTGCGCCCGTTGCTGGTAGATATGATTCACCAAGGTATAATCGGATAATTCCTGCCCCACCACTCCCCTTCTTTCGGCTCTACTAATACAGACGCCAATAGGTATCTTCCCGATAATTACTTGACGAAAACGTCAAATTAATGGGACAATAGGTATTTTTCACAATCCCTCTTATTACCCGTTGGAATATTTTTCTTAACTTTGCATGGTTTACTTTTAACTATTCCCACGAATGAAGTTTCGCAACATACTGGCTTTGGCTTTCACCGCCGTTCTGTTTACCGGATGCGGAGAATATCAGAAAGCGCTAAAAAGCACTGACTACGACTACAAACTCGACTTTGCACGCCGTGCGTTTGAAAACCAGAAATACGTTCAGGCATACACTATCCTTACTGACATTGTCCAGCTTTTCAAAGGCACTGAAAAAGCCGAGGAATCTCTCTATCTTCTTGCCCTGAGCCATTACGAGAACAAAGAATATGCTGATGCAAGCTCTTATTTCAAGACATATTATACACGATACCCGAAAGGAAAATATACTGAACTTGCCAGATTCTATTCGGGTTACGGATACTATCTTGATTCCCCAGAGGCTCAGCTTGACCAGTCGGGTACCATCAAGGCCATTGAAGAGCTTCAGGAATTCCTTGATTACTTCCCAAAAAGCGACAAAGTGAGCATAGCGCAGAACGCGATATTTGAAATGCAGGACAAGCTCACTCTGAAAGAGCTCCAGAATGCCCAGCTGTATTATAACCTGGGTAACTATATGGGCAACAACTATGAGTCGGCCGTGATTACCGCTAAAAACGCAATTAAAGACTATCCTTACTCCCGTTATAAAGAGGACCTTGAACTCCTCGTCCTAAAGGCAAGATTTCAGGAAGCCAACCAGAGTGTAGAGGAAAAGAAACCCGAACGTTTCCGCACAGTTATCGACGAATACTACGGATTCATCAACAACTATCCCGACAGTCCCAACCGCAAGGAAGCTGACAATATTTACAAAATAGCGTCAAGCAAAGTCAAAGACTAAACAAACTTTAGCAAATTTTCAAATCAGCCATATAAGTAATTTACCGACTAATGGATTACAAGAAAACAAACGCACCTTCCAACACCGTGACCCGAGATATGATCGAACTGTCTTCGGATACCGGTAATATCTACGAAACCGTGTGCATCATCGCCAAACGTGCCAATCAGATTGCCGGCGAAATGAAACACGATCTCGAAAAGAAACTTCAGGAATTTGCTTCGCTCAGCGATAACATGGAGGAAATCTCCGAAAATCGTGAGCAGATTGAGATTTCACGTTACTACGAGAAACTCCCCAAGCCTACTCTGATTGCAGCCCAGGAGTATGTGGAGCACAAAATCCACTATCGCAACCCGAGCAAGGAAAAGCTCAACCTCGACTGATAAATGCAGCGTGCTTCAACTGTATTATGGTTTCCGGAATAAAGATTTCTTAGTCTTTATATTGAAAGATTCTGTTTTGCTTTTGTAGTTCGCTCTTTTTTCATACCTTTGTACCCCGAAAGCGCCACGTGATGGCGCAAATTTTATTCACTAATTAAAATTTTCCAAGAATGCATTTGAATTCTGACGAAAAAGTAGAAATCTTTGAGAAGTACGGTAAGGGCAAGACTGACACTGGCTCACCTGAAGCACAGATTGCATTATTCTCAGTCCGTATTGCTCATTTGACTGAGCACCTCAAGTCAAATCACAAAGATTATACCACTGCTCGCGCTCTTAAGGCTCTTGTAGGTAAGCGTCGTCGTCTTCTCGATTATCTCATTCGTAAAGACATCAACCGCTACCGTGCCATCATCGCCCAGAAAGAGCTTGGTATCAGAAAGTGATCCCCAAGAGATCTACTTGAAGATTACACTGAAAGAGGCCACACCAATCCGTGTGCGCCTCTTTTATTTTAGTCATGCTGAAACTTTTATCTCCGATTTAGAGTTTCAAATTTGACAACTTATTATGTTATCGCTAATTTTGCATTAGATTAGATGATGATGGATCGGGAACAAGACAAAACCAGAACAGAACAGAAGCCACTGAATTTTTTTCAGAAAATTCAGGCCAGGATTCTCGTATGGTGGGAATATTGTTCCTCAGGTGTATGGCGCGATACCCGACAAGACTGGAAAGTCTCCGTCGTAAAGACATTAAACATCGTCATCAGGTCGTTTCTTGACCGCGACATCCAGTCTACTGCTTGCGCTCTCACATACCGTACTCTTCTTGCCATAGTTCCTGCTTTAGCCATTCTGTTTGCAATAGGTCGTGGATTCGGATTTCAGAGTGTGCTCAAAGAACAGCTTCTGCATTCTTTCCCAGCGCAGGCCTATGCTCTTAACACCGCTTTCAATTTTGTTGACAGCTGTCTGGCCCAGGCGTCCGAAGGCATTTTTCTGGGCGTAGGCTTCGTATTCCTACTCTGGACATTGATATCACTTCTAAGTAGCGTTGAGGATTCATTCAATCGCATCTGGAATATCACCCAGGGACGTTCCATGTGGCGGAAGGCCACTGATTATCTTGCCGTGATGATTGTGCTTCCCATCCTGATGATCTGCGGAAGCGGTATTACAATTGTCATGTCTACCACTCTGAAGGCCATCTTCCCCGACCTCCTACACGGCACCTTCGAGTCATTTCTCATGGATTCCATCAGCTTCGTCCTCAGCTGGCTATTCTTCACGGGCACATATCTCTTGATACCCAATACTAAAGTCAAGTTCCCCAATGCCCTTATTTCCGGAATAGTGGTCGGGACAGCCTACGGAGTAATTCAATGGCTTTTCCTGAGCGGACAGTTATATGTAGCCAAATATAATGCCATCTACGGCAGCTTCTCTTTTCTCCCCCTGCTTCTGCTCTGGATTCAGCTCACCTGGCTCATAACTCTTGTGGGTTGCCTGCTGTGTTATGCTTCGCAGAATATCGGATACTTTAATTTCGGAATCGATATCTCAGATATATCATTGTCCTACCGTCGTAAAGTCACTATAGCCATAATGGCGATAATAGCTCATAGATTCAATGAGAACCTCCCCCCTCTCGATGCCCGGCAGATTGCCGCAGGCTACAAGCTGCCACAGCGTCTGGTTCTCGAGACTATTGCACGACTCAGCAACGTCGGGCTCATATGCCATATCAAAAGAAATGTGTCCAGGGAATCGGAATTACCCGTTCAGCCGGCTGTCGATACATCCACACTCACCATTGCTGGAATCATTGAACGATTGCAGCATACAGGGTGTAATGATTTCATCCCAGAGTTCGCTTCCCGTTTTCCTGAAGCAATAGAAATAAGCGATTCGATAACAGAATCCATGTCAAAGGATCTCCATAATACTGGAATCCTCGATATAAAAATACCGGAATTCAATCCTTAATAACAATAAACCAATTAACCAATAACATTACCTCGACAATGAAAACTCAGATTTCAACCTCAAACGCTCCCGCAGCTATCGGTCCCTACAGTCAGGCTATCTCCACAGGAAATCTTCTCTTTATTTCCGGCCAGATTCCCGTTAATCCCGCCGATGGCACTATTCCCGAAGGCATAAAGGCTCAGACAGCCCAGTCTATCGCCAACATCAAGGCAATTCTGGCTGAAGCAGGAATGACCTTCGACAATGTAGTTAAAACCACCGTATTCCTCTCCGACATGAACAATTTTGTCCCCATGAACGAGGTTTATGCCGAGAACTTCACCGCTCCTTTCCCTGCCCGCTCTGCCGTAGCCGTAAAGGATCTCCCCAAAGGGGTTCTCGTGGAAATTGAGACTATCGCATCAAAATAAGCGAACTGGAACATCAACATTTGTTACGAATACTGGATAGGAAGTCAGCAACAACATAACTGCTTCCACCCACGTAAACCGAATCGCCCTTGCCCGCTGAAGCAAGGGCTTTTTCGTACGCCTCAGTAACCGTTGGGAATGCTTCGCCATCCATTCCTTGCTCCTTCGCAATTCTCTTGAGTTCGGTCGACGGCAATGCTCTGTGATTATCCGGCTGAGTAAGGAACAGACGGCAATTTTTTATCTCCGTCCTTATCATTTCAAGAATACCTTTTACATCCTTATCGTCCACAAAACCTATCACCAGATTCTTTTGGCCGGGCATTCTTTCTATTTGCGGTACAAGCCACCACCATCCACCGGCATTGTGCCCCGTATCACACACTGTCAATGGCTCATCATTTATCTTCATCCATCTGCCCATCAATCCCGTCAGTTCACAGACATTTGCAAAGCCTGCTTTTACGTTCTCTGACGATATATCATATCCCATTCCTTTCAGCTCTTCGATGGCACAAAGCACGGTGGTGGCATTTTTACGTTGGTAATCTCCACGCAATTCACCTTTCACATCTCCGAATATATCGGTATGATACACCGGAGTACCATCATCTTCATAATCGCAGGATAAAGTAAGAGTGTCCTCCGCGAAAATAACTCTGGAATTCGCCTTTGATGCTTTCTCGGTAAACGCCGGCAATGTCTCCCCGTCCTTTTCTCCAATCACAACGGGAACACCATTCTTTATTATGCCGGCTTTTTCTGCGGCTATCTCGGCACGGGTGTTTCCAAGAAAAGAAGTATGGTCAAGCGAGATATTGGTTATTACGCTCAATACCGGAGTAATGATATTTGTACTGTCCAGCCTCCCCCCCAGTCCGGTTTCCACCACGGCGATATCCACGTTTTTTTTACGGAAGAAATCAAAGGCCATGGTAGTGGTGAGCTCAAAGAATGAAGGATGCAGGCTTAAATTCATTGACTTATAACGTGCCACAAATTCCACGACCTCATCCTCGGTAATCATCTCCCCGTTTACTCTTATACGTTCACGGAAGTCAACAAGATGGGGTGATGTAAAGAGACCCGTTGTGTATCCGGCTGATTGAAGCACAGCGGCCAAGGTATGGGCCGTCGAGCCTTTTCCGTTTGTGCCTGCAATATGAATTGAAGTAAACCCATCATGTGGATTGCCGAAAGCTGCTTCAAGCGCGCTCACGCGCTCCAATCCGGGTTTATATGCCGAGCTTCCGTCACGCTCAAAAGCCGGTAGCTGACTGTAAAGAAACTCCAGGGTTTCCTTATATTTTAAATTTCCGAAGTCCATAATCTCATGTTTAGAAAACAAGAAAACCTACAACCCCTGCAGCAATAATTATCAGAATAGGATGTATTTTGACAAAGTACACCGCAACGAACGCAGCCACACAGATCAATATGCTTATAACCACATCCGGTTCCTCTGTACCGAAATTAGCGCCATTCATCAGAAGCAATGCCGCCGAAGCTATCATTCCAACTATCACCGGTCTGAGTCCCGAGAATGCACCTTTTATTATCGCACTCTCCTTATGTCTTCTGATGAAATGACTTGCATATAGGGTTAGAATATATGATGGCACAACTACCACAAGTGTGCACATTATCGAGCCTACTATTCCAAAAAATGGGTTGGAAAAGGCAGAATTGTCCAGTCCCGGCACTACGTAGCCTATATAAGTCGCAGAATTGATACCGATAGGACCGGGGGTCATCTGCGAGATAGCGACTATGTCGGTAAACATCTGCTCGGACAGCCAGCCATTCCCTACTATTATTCTTTCTATAAGCGAAAGCATGGCATAGCCGCCTCCGAAACCGAACAGTCCTATTTTAAAGTATGCCCATGCAAGTTTCAGATAAATCATTTCTCAGCACCCTCCTTTCTTCGAGTATCTTTTCTTAAATGATAATTGAACACGGCGATTCCTCCTGCCGCGCCTAGCACTATATATAATATAGGATTGGATACTACCGGGAGCTTGCTCCATATAAGCAGCGCCACAACTATGGGTATCCATATTGTTATCCGGTTCAGACGAGCCGATCTCGCCGATGAAATGACAGGAGCCACTATCAGGGCTACAACCGCCGGTCTGATACCACGGAAAATCGCCGTCAGGGTCTCGTTGTTTTTAATTGTCTCGGGAGTAAGAAATATCGCTATGGCAAGTATCATCAGAAACGAAGGAAGAATAGTTCCGGCAGCGGCCGCCATACTACCTTTTACGCCTCTCACCTTATCTCCGACGGATACCGCTATGTTTACGGCAAGAATACCCGGAAGCGACTGGGCCACTGCAAGTAAGTCCAGAAAATCCTCACGCTCTATCCATTTGTGTTTGTCTACTATTTCCTTCTCTATGATGGATATCATGGCCCATCCGCCACCGAATGTGAATGCGCCTATTTTGAAAAAAGTAATGAAAAGTTGAATCTGACTTGTATGCATCTGTAATATTTTTGTGCAAATTTACTTAATTTCCTCTTATGCCACCCGATAATTACTTATCTTTGCTCTCCTTTTTCCTACAATATCTTTATTACGGTATTAATGAACAATTACGCCATTCAAACATTATAAATATATAACTTACGTTTATACAATGAACATGAAATTTTCCGTTTGTCTATTGACATCTGCATCCATTCTATTAGCCATGAGCGCATGTAAAACGCAAAAGGTTGTCAATACCACTCCGGTTGTCGGCGTTGTAAAAACGCAGACAGTAGAACAGACCGAGGGCACCATTCAAAAGATATTGTATGGCGAATGGACAGCTTCACAGATCGGTGACCAGCATGTTACCGGCGAGAACCGCCCATATATAGTATTCGATGAAGATTCCAACAATCCGTTTTTGGTAAAATGCTATGCCAATAATGGCTGCAACACCTTAAACGGAGAATACGCTATTACCCCGGGTGGAAAGATGAAAGCCACGGGTGAATTCATATCCACCATGATGATGTGCCATGACGCTCCATATGAGATGGGATTCAACATGGCTCTTAACACGGTGGAATCCTACTCCATCGAGAAAATCGGTTCGGATTATCTTATGTATCTGAAGGACGGCGCCGGCGCTACCGTTCTGATTCTCCGCAAATCAGACCTTGACTTCGTAAACGGAGCATGGACAATTCAGAAAATAGGCAATACACCCGCTCCGCAGGAAGCCGAAATGAAGATAGTAATCGACATTCCCGAACTTAAGATTCATGGAAATGCGGGCTGTAATATCCTGAACGGCGACATCAAAATAAATCCCGATGTTCAGAATTCAATAGAGTTCACCAATCTGGCCACAACCCGTATGATGTGCCCCTACATGGAAACCGAACAGGAATTCATCAAAGCCCTCGAATCCGTGAAAAAAGTTGCCACCACAAGCAACAAAGACATAATCTTCTTCACAGACGCCTCCGGCAATACCGTAGTGGTTCTTAAACGGCTTATGCTTCGGTAAACAGAAGACGGTTCAACCTTAAATGTTGGGTTCGACCTGCGGAGGAGCCAACTCCGACGCAGTGTCGAGCCCATGTTTTATCCATGCGCCTGATATCAGTCTCCATAAAAATATAAAACCTCTGATACACAGCTCGGCACACATTGCTATCCACACACCCTGCAGCCCCATCACCGGCGCGAGCACAGCCGCAATAGGCAGGCGAATGAGCCATATGCTCAGGAAATTCATTGTGGCCGGAACGAGAGTGTCTCCCACCCCTACCATCACACCGTATGCAACGATAGATGCGGCAAACATCGGCTCGGCCCAGGCCTCGATACGCAAGGCATCAACACCCAGGCACACTATCCCCTCCACAGGTGTAAACATTCTCATCACCTCCGGCGCGAAAAGCCACATTATCGCCCCCATAAATGTCATAACACACATTCCCAGACCCACGGTTATATAGCCGAACTGACGGGCGAGATCCTTGCGTCTGGCACCGAAACTCTGCCCGACAAGGGTTGTAGCGGCATCAGCTATTCCGTATCCCGGCATGTAACACAAAGCTTCGGCTGTTACTGCAAATGAATTGGCTGCTATGGCAAATACACCCAGGGGTGCTACTATCACTGTCACCATTATCTGCGCGCCACATATCACTCCATGCTCCAACGTCATGGGAGCCGATACCTTCAAGGCGTTTCTAAGTATCTTTCCCGTGGGTATAAAGTGACGCAGAGGCACATCCCGTGAATCCGACTTCCGGCCGAATATGGCCAGTTCAGGCTGCCGTCGGCAGGCAAGCCACATCACAGCTCCCGCCGTAACAATCTCAGCACATACCGTTCCTAAAGCCGCGCCAAGCACTCCCAGACCCATTCCTGGCGTTTTGAAAGCGACTCCACCTATCTCAAGATTCACACCCGGGAATATCAGGAAAAAGTTGAATATCACATCAAGCACACACATCATTATATTCAGAGCTCCGGCCGTACGCATGTTTCCGGTGGCGCGAAGCATCGCCGAACCCAGATAATTCATGCTCAGTATCGGAAGGGCCGCCACGAAAACAAGAAAATATACCGACGCTTTACTGCATACCGTCTCGTTACCGCCAAGCCCATGAGGTAGCATCCCGGAAATGGAAATACCTATTATAGCCATCAAGGATCCGAATATCAGAGACGCCGTTATTCCCTGACGGAATATGGCTCGTGCCTGTTTATAGTCGGCGGCTCCCACACGGTGTGCCACCTGCACTGAAAATCCCACGGTCGCGGCCGAACAGAGTCCCCAGAACAGCCATAGGCTTGTGGATACAAGTCCAACAGCGGCACTGTCGTCAGCTCCGAGATGTCCCACCATAGCAGCATCAATATACTGCATGAGTATGCTTGACAGCTGTGCCATTATAGATGGCCATGAAAGTTCGGCGGTCAGTTTTAGTTTCTGACCGAACGAAAGTGGCTTACCTGATTGTATTTGCTCTGTGAGATTCACCCTTTCATGTAAAGAAATCTATTATTCGGTTGATGCCTTCCCTGAGGGTCTGACGCTGAGTGGCGATGTTTATTCGCAGGAAGCCCTCGCATCCATACATTGCCGATGAGTTGACCCAGACTTTCGCTTGCTCAAGAAGCTCACGCTCGAGATTCTCTACCGGCATTCCATAAGCGCGCACGTCAATCATAGGAAGATATGTGCCTTCGAGCTTGCTTACATTGAAACCAGGTAAGGCATCTCGCAGCATAGTCTTCATCATTGCATAATTGCCATGAAGATATTCAACAAGTTGTGAAAGCCACGCTCCCCCCTCCGATGAATATGAGGCTTTTAGAGCCGTTACTCCAAATGGATTCACATCACAGACTTCATTGTCATTGATAGCACGGTCCACTTTCACACGTATATTTTCATCAGGACATACTATATTGGCAATCTGAAGGCCTGCCGTGTTAAACGCCTTGGATGGGGACGTACACACTATAGCCGAGGGCTCTACGGTGGCAAATGGTGTATATTCATATCCGGGCATGCAAAGCTCGCAATGAATCTCGTCGCTCACCACGATTACATTCCCTTCACGACATATTTCCGCTATTTTCCTAAGTTCGTCAGGGGCCCACACCCTTCCTGCAGGGTTATGAGGGTTGCTCAACAGCATCACTCTGGATTCCTGACGCTTCACTTTCTCCCGAAGATCATCGTAATCAATCCGGAAGGTAAACTCTCCCTCTCTTGCCTCCTCGCAAATGAGAGGATTCTCAATTATTTTACATCCGTTATTTCTGATCGAAGAAAAGAAGCAATTGTAGACAGGAGTCTGAACAATCACTCCGTCCCCCGGACGGGTCAGAGCTTTGATAATAGCCGACAGCGCCGGCACCACTCCGCTTGTATAGATAACCTGTCCGCGGTCAAAAGTCCATCCGTGCCGCGATGAGAACCAATGTGTCAGCCTCTGATAGTATTCGTCATCCACAAACGTATATCCGAACACACCATGCTCCACACGTTTGGACAGGGCCCGGATTATCGATGGAGCCGTGCGGAAATCCATATCCGCCACCCACAGAGGTATCACATCGGGAGCGGGTGCCTCATCCCACTTCATACATCCCGATCCTCTCCTGTCAACGGGTGTGTTGAAATCAAACTCCTCTCTCATTTTCACTCTTTTGCAGTAATTATTTCACAATCCGCAGGATTGCGCACATTCTTGTCGACAATCAGCTCTCCGATACCGTGCGTCTTTATAAATCCGCTACGGGGATTTACTATACTTGTAACCTCGGAGTCAATTGCAGCATAGATTTCGCTGTCTTCGAAGCAACGGTCACAGTCCTCAGCCATCGTACAGTTTATCATCACCAGATTCGAGATATAACACAGGGGCTGTGTGCCTGAGATTCTGCAATTGACAAGCTTGAGATTCTTGGAATACCATCCTATGAACTCTCCGTTTATTTCCGAGTCATAAACCGTCACGTTCTCTGTGTTCCAGAGTGCGTCTCGGGAATTAAGCACGGCGTTTCTTATTGTCGCATTCTTTACATACTGGAACGAATAGTTTCCATCCTGCCGATAATCCTTGATATCGACATTCTCGCAATGCATGAATATATAATCGGCATTCTCCACCACCACGTTTCGGAGTCTGATATTCCGGCAGTCCCAGAGAGTTTCCTGAGCATTAGGTATCTTGACGTTCTCCAGTGCGATACCGTCCATCATTCTGAACATCTTCGGAGCCTCAATCAATGTATCCTTCATCTCCACATTTCGTGAATACCACAGAGCGGCCCTTGCGCCTTCTGTAAAAAGACATCTTTCAATTTTGAAACCGTCTACATGCCAGAACGGATACTTGCCTTCAAATCGGCAATCCCGTGCCACGATATTGCTACACTCCTTAAGAGCTGATTCGCCTGTACCTATTGTGACATTCACCAGTTCTGTGTCATGAGTTTCAAACAGCGGACGCTCGCCGCTGAACATTTTATCCTTGATTGTCTCCATTGCTTTTGCTGTTTTTCATTGCAAATTTAACCAAAAACATGGGATTATTCCCATAGAGCCACTCCAGGCGATAAAAATGGTACGGATTCATTGAAAAAAGGTTAGAGGGCCATCGGCACATCCGGCAACAAAACAAACCTTCGGTCCAGTTGTCCCGGGCCGAAGGCTTGTCTCATCTTTTTATCTTATCCTTTTTACTTCTCGGCAGAATCAGGTTCGGGAGCGATAAGCTTGTATCCCTTACCGTGGATATTGATAATCTCTATCGAGGGGTCCTCACGCAGATGCTTGCGCAGCTTGGTGATATACACGTCCATGGAGCGTGCGTTGAAATAATTGTCGTCAATCCAGATAGTCTTGAGTGCGAAATTGCGCTCAAGTATCTCATTCACGTGTGCGCACAGCAGAGACAGCAGTTCCGACTCTTTCGTGGTCAGCTTGGTCACTTTGTCATCCACCATCAGCACCTGCTTCTGTGTGTCGAAAGTAAACTTGCCGATACGATACATCGTGATTTCCTTGCCCTTCTTTCCTTTCACACGACGGAGAATGGCTTCGATACGGAACACGAGTTCCTCCATCGAGAAAGGCTTGGTGATATAGTCGTCAGCTCCTATCTTGAAGCCTTCAAGTATATCTTCCTTGATTGACTTTGCGGTAAGGAATATGATAGGAACCTCAGAATTTACAGTCCGTATTTCCTGAGCCAATGCAAATCCGTCTTTCTTGGGCATCATGACATCAAGCACGCACAAGTCGTATTTACCTTTGAGGAAAGCCTTGTAGCCGCTTTCCCCATCGGCGAAGAGATCGGCATTGAACCCCTTTGCCTGAAGGTATTCCCTCAGGAGCATGCCCAGGTTCTCGTCGTCTTCGCACAATAATATACGTAAACGTTCTTCCATAATGTTGTCAGTTTTTTGTTAGTGGTAATATTAATTTGAATTTTGTTCCTTTATTGATTTCGCTTTCCACGGTGATATCGCCATGCATCTCCCTGACAAGTTTCTGTACATATGCCAGACCCAGACCGAAGCCTTTCACATCATGGCGGTTGCCGGTGGACACGCGGTAGAATTTCTCGAATATTTTTTTCAGATCTTCTTTTCGGATACCTATGCCATTGTCGGCTATGGATATCTCAAGGTTGTCATCAGATATGTTCCTGGTTTCAATTCTGATATTCAGAGGCTCGTCTTCCCTGCGATACTTCACTGCATTGTCAAGCAGATTGAATATCACATTTGTGAAGTGCATTTCATCCACATATATTATAGGGTCCTGAGCGTCAAGATTGGAGGTGATTGAACCACCATAGTTTGTCACTTTCAGAGTAAAAGTATGCACTATATTGGCAATCACAACGTTGGCATCAACATCCTGCAGTCTCAGAGTGGCTTTCTGGCGGTCGAACATCGACATCTGAAGCACTTTTTCCACCTGGAAACGCAGTCGTTTGGTCTCATCGTTTATCACTGACGAGATATGCTCCAGCATTTTCGGCGATTTTCTTACAGAGCCGTCGTTGAGCATCTGAGCGGCAAGCGAAATGGTGGAAATAGGCGTCTTGAATTCATGGGTCATATTGTTGATGAAGTCATTCTTCATCTCTGTGAGTTTTTTCTGCCTGAATGCCAGTATAATGGTATACAGGAAAACAACGAGCAATATGAGCGTGAATATAAACGAAGGGAGCATGAACTTTATGGACTGGAATATATATTCCTTCTTATCAGGAAAATACAGTCTTATATAGTTCATGCGGTTCTTGGCGTCGTTGGGAAAAAGGGTCTGGACAAACAGTCTGCCGGAATTGGCCGCTGCCGGACTGTAGCCCGATGTCTCGTATACCACGGCTCCAATCCTGTTCACTACCGCGAACTCAAACGGCAGGTTGATGCCATTGTTGGCAAGCTCGCTCTGAAGCAGATTGTTCACCATAGCTGAATCTGCCCGTTCCTCTATAGGTCTTGTACTCGAATGGCTCAGGATATTAAGAATCACTTCGTTCAGCAGGCCACTCTGATACAGATATTGTCCCCTCAGAATTTCCTGAAGAGATTTGTTTGACCGGCCCAGATCATGAGTGAGTTGAGGTGAAAGAGAAGAAAGGTTGCCTTTCAGGGTCAGATTTCCTTCAACACCTCCTGTGGTAGTAAAAGAATACCCTACACCGCCTTTATTGTCGTTACTCTTTACCGACGGTACCACCCACGACTCTATCTGCGCGATATCCTGCTCCAGAAAGTGTTTTGTCTCTTCCTGCTCAAGTGAATTTGAGACAGCATACAGAGCTCTTTTTACACCTTCGGAAAACTGGTCGTTACGCATTCTCACCATATTCCCCATGTATGTGATCTGCACATACAAAAGGCCTATGAACGTAAGAGCCATTATTATAGTCAGTAACCAGATGGTTGATTTTTTCATTTCTTCTTTACTGGAATAATATGTAAAGCCCTGCAAGACTTCACATTTTAATCTTTATTATGTTAACAATTAAAAAGCCTAATTGTTTGTGAAAATCTTCCTATTCAGAATTTACCAATTAACACTTTCCGTCAAAATTAACAAACAGATATTAAATTCTAAAATTTTGATTATAAAAATACCAACCCATTAACGTTTTGTAATGGATTGGTATTATTTCATAAGGATATTTTACATTCAGTTATTATTCCACCGCCGAATGTTTTGGCTGCTTTGGCAGGAAATGATGCAGGAGCAGATAACCCGCAGCACCCGACAGAACGGAACCAACAACAATACCAAGCTTGGCATGATTGAGAAGATCCACCACATGGGGGTCGGCTCCCGGGAAAGACAGCGTGGCGATAAAAAGGGAAACGGTGAATCCGATTCCGCCCAGCACCGAGATGGAAGCCATCATTTTCCAGTTGCACTCATCGGGCATGGGGGCCCAGCGCAATTTAACCGTAAGCCAGGAGAAGATGAATATTCCAAGGAATTTTCCAAGACAGAGACCTACGATAATCGCAAGGCTTATTCCCTCAACAATAGAAGCAGGATTGAGGTCAAGAAGGAATATACCCGCATTTGCGAAAGCAAACAATGGAACAATGAAGTTGTTGACCACCGGATGAATGTTATCTTCCAGCTGCTGCAACGGCGATATCACTTTATCGGAAGCCGATTCAACCTGTTTCAGCCAGTTCATCTGTTCCTTATCCAGAATGGTCTTGCGGTCTTTGTCCATCTTTTCGTCGCTGCTGAAATGCGAAATGGCGTGCAGTATGATTCTTATATATTTTCTTGGTTCGAAAACCGGAGTGGCAGGGACACAGAATGCTACAAGCACACCGGCTATGGTAGGATGAATTCCAGAATTGAGGAACAGGAACCATATCACCCCTCCTATCCCGAGATAAAATAACTGCGACTTTATTCTGAGTTTGCTTCCAAGAAGAAGTACACCTAAAAGAATTATAGCAATTCCCAATAACCCGAACTCTATATGGGTGGAATAACATGTGGCTATCACTATAATACCCCCTATATCATCCACCACAGCCAGAGTGGTAAGGAATATTTTAAGCGAAATAGGCACTCTTTTGCCAAGCATGGCGAGAACACCCAGAGAGAATGCTATATCCGTAGCCATCGGTATGGCCGCTCCATCAGAGTAGTCCGTTCCTTTTGCCAAAAGCATGAATATGAGCACCGGGAACGCCATGCCGCCTATAGCTCCCATTATCGGGAGCAGCGCCTGACGGAACGAAGAAAGCTCACCCACAAGTATCTCGCGCTTTATCTCCAGGCCTATGCTGAAAAAGAATATCGCCATCAGTGCATCGTTGATAAACTGCAGCATGGTCATGGCATGTCCGGAGTGGCTGAAAATATTGAAATTTCCTATCTGCAGAGCTACTTCCTGCTCCCAGAACTCAAAGTAATACTGGTTGATACCGGGTATATTGGCCACGATCAGCGCCGCCACTGTGGCTATAATAAGAATATTACCGCCTATTGCATGGCGCTTCACCGCCTGCTTGGCGGCAAAAAAAGGATGTTCTGCAAATTTTAACGCCTCTCTGTCGGCGCCCTGAACATCACAATTCTGGTTATGAGTGATTTCTGACATCTCTTATATGCATATAAATTTCAAACTATTGTATCACACAATTGTTTCGTCACAACATCTTGGTCGACTGAAAATCAGTCAAGCTTGAGCACTGCGAGGAATGCCTTCTGGGGCACCTCCACCGAGCCGATCTGCTTCATTCTTTTTTTGCCCTTCTTCTGCTTCTCGAGAAGTTTGCGTTTACGTGATATATCACCTCCGTAACATTTGGCGGTCACATCTTTCCTCACAGCCTTTATAGTCTCTCGGGCTATGATTTTAGCTCCGATGGCAGCCTGTATGGCTATATCGAACTGCTGGCGAGGAATGAGCTCTTTAAGTTTCTCACACATCCGTCGTCCGAACGTCACGGCGTTATCCACATGCGTAAGCGTGCTCAGGGCGTCAACGCTCTCACCATTGAGCAGAATGTCAAGTTTTACAAGCTTCGACTCACGGAAGTCATGAATATGATAGTCAAATGACGCATATCCTTTGGAGATGCTCTTTAGCTTGTCGTAGAAATCAATGACAATCTCACCCAACGGCATATCGAATATCAGTTCTATTCTGTTGCCTGAGATATATTCCTGTTTTACGAGTTCACCTCGTTTGCCAAGACACAGTGTCATTATCGGGCCGATGAAATCAGCCGCGGTGATAATGGATGCCCTGATATACGGCTCCTCGATATGTTCTATCAGCGTAGGGTCCGGAAGGCCGGAGGGGTTATGCACTTCGGTCATGGTACCTCGTTTGTCGTACACACGGTAGGATACATTAGGCACCGTGGTTATGACATCCATGTCAAACTCGCGCCCCAGACGCTCCTGGATTATCTCCATGTGGAGAAGTCCGAGGAATCCGCAGCGGAATCCGAATCCGAGAGCCACCGACGATTCCGGCTGGAACGTAAGCGAAGCATCATTCAGCTGAAGCTTTTCAAGCGAAGCCCTGAGATTCTCGAAATCTTCGGTCTCTATGGGATAGACGCCGGCAAATACCATCGGCTTGACCTCCTGGAAACCGGAAATAGCCTTGTCACATGGTCTTTCCACATGGGTAATGGTATCGCCCACTTTTACCTCTTTAGAGGTTTTGATTCCTGAGATTATATAGCCCACGTTTCCGGCTAAAAGAGATTCGCGAGGCGACATTGTAAGCTTGAGCACACCTATTTCATCGGCATGATACTCTTTGCCCGTGGATACGAATTTCACAAAGTCGTTTTTACGTATCGTGCCGTTCACTATCTTGAAGTATGCGATGATGCCTCTGAAAGGATTGAATACTGAGTCGAATATCAGAGCCTGCAGCGGAGCGTGTGGATCGCCGGAGGGTGCGGGAATCCTGTTTATTATTGCCTCGAGAATTTCAGGAACACCGGCACCGGTCTTTCCTGAGGCTCTCAGTATGGATTCACGGTCACATCCTAAAAGGTCCACAATCTGGTCCTCAACCTCTTCGGGCTTGGCACTGTCAAGATCGCATTTGTTGAGCACCGGGATTATCTCAAGATCGTTGTCAATCGCCATATACAGATTGCTGATAGTCTGAGCCTGAATTCCCTGTGAGGCGTCAACAATCAGAAGGGCGCCCTCGCATGCGGCGATAGAGCGGGAAACTTCATAGGAAAAATCCACGTGTCCCGGAGTGTCTATCAGGTTCAGGCAATAGCGCTCGCCATTATAATTGTAATCCATCTGTATGGCATGGCTTTTGATTGTGATTCCTCGTTCACGTTCAAGATCCATATCGTCGAGCACCTGTGCCTGCATGTCCTTGGCTCCGACAGTATTGGTATATTCCAGAAGTCGGTCGGCAAGGGTGCTCTTGCCATGGTCTATATGGGCTATGATACAGAAGTTCCTTATATTTTTCATCAATTTTCAAAATTTGGCTGGCTGCAAATTTACAATATATTTTTCTAACTCGAAAACTGCCGCTGGGAATCAAAGAGAAGGGTCGCCGGAGTCAAGTTCTCCGACGACCCTTCGGGGGGTGTGTTATCTTAGCTATTTAGCTGATATCGTCTTGCTTTTGTAGTTAAGATCTCTGGATCTTACCAGTTCCACTGTGAAGCAATCATTCTCAGGTTGGTGCAACCTACACTGCGGAAGTCAGAAATCTGGTTGTAGCGCATGTTGACATAGGTAAGAGCCTGGTCGAATGATACATCAAGCATGGTCAGCTGATTGTTGTTGCAGAGCAGACGCTGGAGGAAATTCTGGTTCGAGAGAGTGAGCTGAGTAAGGTCGTTGTAGGAGCAGTCAACGAAGGTAAGGTTGGTGCAACCGTTTACATCGAGAGTAGTCAGGTCGTTGTAGGAGCAAACCAGGTCAATCAGGTTGGGGCAATTGCGAACACCCAGGGTAACCATATTGTTGTCGGAGCAAACGAAGGTGTTGAGCGCGGGAAGTCCGCTTACCACCATTGTGGTGATGTCATTGTCGTCAATGTTGAGGTTGGCGAGATTCTCGGTGCCGAACAGGTTGAGGCTGGTGAGCTTATTGTAGCCTGCGTAGAGGTTCTTAAGCTGTGCGCATCCGGTAACCATAAGCGACTCGAGGCGGTTGCCCTGGCAGTTGAGAGTCTCAAGCACGGGAGAGTTGGCGCAGTTGAGTTCTACGAAGTGGTTGTTGGCGCAGTTGAGATTCTTAAGATTAGACATACCGTTGAGTGTGAGATCAGTCAGACGGTTGTTGTTTATCGAGAGTTTCTGTACGGCGCTTGCACCATTTACTTCAAATGTGCGGAGAGCGTTGCGCGATGCATTCACCTCTGAAAGCATGGGTGTATTGGAAATATCAAGTCCAGCAATTTTGTTGCGGCTTATATTGACGGTCTGCAGTTGTGAGAATCCTGAGAGGTCGAGATTGCCTGCAATATGCTTGTCTTTCCAATCAATGGCTGTTACGTGACCGTTTTCAACCTTTATGCCTTCTATGGAGGCGATTGAATTCATGTCGGTAACTTTGAGGGCCTGGGCGTTGGTAGCGTCCTTTTCAGCGGGTTGTGACAGGAAGCTCTTGATCTGAGCGGCTTCTTTCTTGTCAATCTTCTGAGCGAAAACAGTCGTACATCCAAGTACGAGAGCAATCATTAATAAAGCTTTTTTCATAAAAAAAATAGTTGGGTTTAAGTTCTTTTACTTCTCAAACAACGTTTGCGAGAAAAAGGTTTATTCCCCCCTCCGTTTTTTTGAAAAAATATTTCCCGAATATGAAAAAAGTTTTATAGCCAAAATCCCTACCGGCTACCCCTCAGACCCTATAAGATTTATATGATTTACAAACCACTCCACTTTTCAGAACGGCGCCGGAGAATCATCTGCCTCTGTTGCCATAAAATCAGCCGTCCCCCCTTGCAGCGGCGCTCCCCCCAGGCCATCTCCATTGATTCTGGAACCCTGCGTGGCCATTGTGACAGAAGGATTGCTCTTCCAGTTCTCGAATCTCGCGAAATCCGCACGGAAACGCATATCTATATCGTCAACCTTACCGCTTCGGTGTTTGGCCACGATGAATTCTGCCAGCCCTCGGATGTCGCGGTCATTTCCGTCAGTTGCCGATTTCATATAATACTCAGGCCTATGAATAAAGCATACTATATCGGCATCCTGCTCTATCGCTCCGGACTCGCGGAGGTCGGAAAGCTGTGGGCGTTTCCCTTCCTTGCCGTCGCCACGGCTTTCAACCGATCGGTTAAGCTGCGACAACGCTATCACCGGTATATTCAGCTCTTTCGCCAGCTGTTTCAGCGAGCGCGAAATCATACTCACCTCCTGCTCGCGGCTTCCGAATTTCATGCCCGAGGCATTCATCAGCTGAAGATAGTCTATTATTATTATCTTCACTCCTTTTTCCCTAACAAGGCGACGAGCCTTGGTTCGCAGTTCGAAGATGGAGAGCGAAGGCGTATCATCCACAAACATCGGCGCGCCGTAAAGATTCTTTACACGGGCCATAAACTGGTCCCATTCCACAGCCGAGAGCTGGCCGCTTCTGATTTTCTCGCCCGGAATTTCACAGACGTTGCTCACCAGACGGTTCACCAACTGCAGGTTCGACATTTCAAGCGAGAACAACGCCACAGGGGTATTGTAATTAACGGCCATGTTCTTTGCCATGGACAGCACGAAAGCTGTTTTACCCATGGCAGGACGTGCCGCTATTATTATAAGGTCTGAGTTCTGCCAGCCTGAGGTAAGTTTGTCAAGCTCGTGGAAACCGGTCTCAAGGCCGGAAAGTCCGGTGGTTCGGTTGGCCGCAACCTGCATCTGCTCGATGGCCTGACCGATTACAGGGTCTATCTGGGTTACGTCCTTCTTAACGTTCCTCTGTGAAATCTCAAACAGTTTTCCTTCGGCTTCCTGCATGAGGTCATCCACGTCGTTTGCCTCGTCGAAAGCCTTTTTCTCTATCTCGGCTGCAAAGGTGATGAGTTCACGCGCCAGATATTTCTGGGCCACGATTCGCGCATGATACTCCACATGCGCGCCCGAAGCCACACGGGATGTCAGTTCCGACACAAACACCGGGCCGCCCACGTTGTCAAGTTCACCGTTATGTCTGAGCTGTTCGGTGACCGTCAGCATATCTATAGGCTGGTTAGCCGCGCCAAGCATCTGGATGGCTTCGAATATCTTTCTGTTGGCGGGAGTGTAGAAGCAATCGGGCTTTAACATGTCGCATACGTTGGAGTATGCGTCTTTCTCCAGCATCAGGGCGCCGATCACTGCTTCTTCAAGATCCTTGTCCTGAGGAAGCACACGTCCGCCGAAATCATATATGGGATTGTTTTTGTTGCCTTTACTTCTCGGTTCTGCCATTGTTCTGTATTGTGTTGGGTCTTCGTTTATTGGTTGTGATGCAAATTTACTAATTTTTGATTAACTTCGTCTTCGTTTTTTTCCACACCCTCTCTGATTACAAACTGTAGAAAATGATTGTATTTCCAAATGCCAAAATTAATCTTGGACTCGATATTCTTTCCCGCAGGCCCGACGGCTACCACGAAATCAGCACCGTAATGGCTCCGGTTGGCTGGCATGATGTGCTCGAGGTTGTGCCCTCCCGTGGCGGAAAGACCACCCTAACAGTCTCAGGAAACACCGTAGACTGCCCTCCCGAGAAGAATCTTGTAATGAAAGCTTATCGGGCTATGGCGGAGCTGGTCGAAGGGCTTCGGGCGGTCGATATATATCTCCGCAAAATCATTCCCGATGGAGCTGGACTGGGCGGAGGCTCTGCCGACGCGGCATTCACCATCAGGGCTTTGAACACACTCTTCTCTCTCGATTTCCCCGACGAAAAGCTTGCCGAAGTTGCCGCATCCATTGGCGCCGACTGCCCTTTCTTCATCTACAATAAGCCTATGATGGCTACCGGAATCGGCACCGATTTAGCTCCCGCAGTTCTTCCCTCCGACATTTACCGCATGAAGCTCGCCATCGTCAAACCGCCCGTCGGCGTCTCCACGGCCCGTGCTTACGCTGGCGTCTCCCACGCGCGCCCGGCCGTTGAGCTTGCCGATGCCATTTCCAGGCCGTTCTCAGAATGGAATGGTACCGTTAAAAACGATTTCGAGAAATCAGTTTTTGCCGCTGCCCCGGAAATAGAGGCAGTCAAACGAGATTTGGCCGAGATGGGAGCCGTATATGTTTCCATGTCTGGCTCCGGATCCGCTGTATATGCATTCTTCGCCTCTGACATTTTGGCAGAGACCCTCCGCGATCGCTTCCAGCACTGCTCCGTTTGCCTTACTTCCATTATCCAAGGCAAGTAAATTGAACGTTATCGCTCCCATATTGTTATCCTTTTAGTGATTAATAAGGCAAAAGCTGTTTTTGGCAAAATTTTTGTTATAGGAAAAATGAAAAAGAAAAATAAGTTTACCATGCACCAGAAAGATAACAGTAATAACCCCGAAACCCGGGAAACTGAAAATATTAACGCCGAATCTTCGGCCAACGAAGCCGAAATTTTCGATAACGTGCCGGAAGCCGATGACGAAAACATGACTGCCGAGGATATCGAAAATCAGGAAATGTCGGAAATCGACGCTCTCGCCAAACAGCTTGCCGAAGAAAAGCTTAAGGTCGAGAAGGAAAAGAAAGAATATCTTTTCCTGATGGCTGAATTCGACAATTTCCGCAAGCGTACAGTAAAGGAGAAAAGCGATATTATCCGCAATGCCGCCGAAAACGTCCTTAAAAACCTTCTCCCCATCGTCGACGATTTCGAGCGCGGCCTTGAGGCTGTAAAAGCCACTGACAATGCCGAAAGCGTCAAGGAAGGCATGGAGCTCATCTACAATAAGCTCGTGAAATACCTGGCTCAGAATGGCGTGAAACCCATCGAAAGCACCGGCGCAGAGTTCGACTCCGAACTTCACGAGGCCATCGCCATGGTTCCCGCCCCCTCTGAAGACTTGAAAGGAAAAATAATCGACACCCCCACCAAAGGCTACACCATCAACGACAAAGTGCTTCGTCATGCCAAGGTCGTTGTCGGCCAGTAACCTTTCTCCCGTTCGTAAATATTAAAGATACAGAAGATGTCAAAAAGAGATTACTATGAAGTGCTTGGCGTCAGTAAATCGGCCACACCCGAGGAGCTGAAGAAAGCCTACCGCGCTCTCGCCATAAAATATCACCCCGACCGCAACCCCGACAACAAAGAAGCTGAAGAGAAGTTCAAGGAGGCGGCCGAGGCCTACGACGTGCTTTCCAATCCCGACAAACGCGCCAAATACGACCAGTTCGGACACAACATGGGTCCGCAAGGCTTCGGCGGTGCCGGTGGTGGCGGTTTCTACAGTTCCGGAGGTATGTCTATGGAGGATATCTTCTCCGCTTTCGGCGATATTTTCGGAGGAGGCGGAATGCACTTCGGCGGATTCGACATGGGCGGCTTCGAGAGCGCCGGTGCAGGCTACGGCCACTCTCCCCGCAAACGCACCCGCCGCGGCGACGACCTGCGAATCACCCTCAAGCTCACCCTCGAGGAAATCGCCACGGGCGTCAACAAGACCCTCAAGCTCAAAAGCTATGCGAAATGCGATGCCTGCAACGGCACCGGCGCCAAGGACGGCACCTCGTTCAAGACCTGTCCTACCTGCCACGGAACCGGCACCGTTACGCGCGCGCAGCAGACACCCTTCGGCATCCGTCAGAGCCAGGCCATCTGCCCCGAATGCGACGGCGAAGGTAAGATCATCGACCAGAAATGTCCCCAGTGCGGCGGCACCGGCACGCAGTATAAAGACCAGACCATCTCATTCAAGATACCCGCAGGTGTCACCGATGGAATGACCCTCACCGTCAAAGGCAAAGGCAACGCGCCCATGCACGGAGGCGTCAACGGCGACCTCCTCGTGGTTATCGAAGAGCTTAAGCACCCGCAGCTCCTGCGCGACGGCAACGACATCATCTACAACCTGATGCTCGACATCCCCACTGCCACCCTCGGCGGCTCCGCAGAGATTCCTACCCTCACCGGTAAAGTAAGAGTCAAAATCCCCGCAGGCACCCAACCAGGCAAGATACTCCGCCTCCGTGGCAAAGGACTCCCCGCTTACGGCGAATCCGCAACCGGCGACGAGCTTGTCAACGTAATGGTCTACATTCCCGAGCACCTCGACGAAAGCGAAAAAGCAACCTTCGAGTCCCTCCGCGACAAACCCAACCTTCAGGCCAGCGACGCCGTCAAAGAAAGCATCTTCTCCAAACTCCGCCACGTCTTCGACTGACCTCAGCAATACCCTCTCTCTACCACACCCCTCTCCCCCCTCATCAAATATAAAAATTCCCTCCCATCAAAGGTGACGTGTCAGCCCCCGACACGTCGCCTTCTTTTTTTCTCACTATTTTAACCTAACAATTGAAAACTCAAGAATTAATTGTAAATTTGTATATACACCAACATTAAATTTTAGGTCGATATAAGAGAAAACGAGATCTTCGAGTCTTTGTTTTATTTACTTTCATAATACCACCTCATCAACAAAGAGATCGCCTTAAGAGTGTCCCTGATTAAACCAATATGAATCAATTATAGACATAAGAATAATGACAAAGCTAATAATCAAATCTCTTACTTTTAATGACCAAACCACTATAGCGCTCAATGATAACGACATAGTGGTTTTTGTAGGACCTAATAACGTGGGGAAAAGTCAATCTCTGCTTGATATATACAATTTATTATCTGAAAATAATGGAATCGTAGTGAAGTCTATCGAAAAGCATATAGAAAATAAAGAAGATATCGAAGAGGTTCTATCGTCTTTTTCTATTATAGAATATGGTGATTATTCGGGCGCACAATTTAAAATATACTCAACCCATCTAAATGAATTCAAAAAATCAGGAAAAATATCTGAAGGCATTGCCGATTTCTTATGCTCATTAATTTCTACTAAGAATCGATTGAGTCTGATTGATCCACAGGAAAAGGTAAGAGATGAGGAAGCAATGAAGCATCCTCTTCACTATCTTGAACGGAACAGAGACTTGCTACCAAAAATGAAGAATGCTTTTCATGAAGCCTTTGGAAGTCAATTGCTTTTAAATGACTATGATGGTAAATATATTTCGTTTTCCATCGATGAAGAATCCGTGATAATTCCAGAAGGCCTTGAAGGATCGTCTATAGATGAGGTAAATATGATTTTCAAAAATAGATTCAAAACACTAAAGAAACTTCACAACCAAGGCGATGGAATGAAGAGCTATACTGGTGTGCTTTTGAATACCCTCGTACCGCATTATTCATCTTTCTTTATTGACGAACCAGAGTCATTTCTTCATCCTCCACAGGCGTATATAATGGGTAGGCAGATCGGAGAAATGGCAACAGGTAAACAGTTGTTTTTGTCAACACATAGCGAAAGTTTCCTAAAAGGCCTAATGGATAACCATCCCGAAAGACTTAAGATTATTAGAATTACGCGAAATGAAGATAAGAATTCTATTTCAATACTTGACAAACAGGATATAAATAAAATTTGGAATGATCCTCTTTTGCGCTATTCAAATGTTATTAATTCATTATTCTATCAAACAACAGTAATATGCGAAAGTAATACCGACTGTAAGTTTTATCGAATGATGAATGATCAAATTAATGCCGAGAAAAGACGAATCAAGGACATTCTTTTCATTGAATGTGGTGGAAAACAACGTTTTCATATTATATGCAATGCCCTTAAAAGTCTCAATATCGATTTTAGGTCCACCCCTGATTTTGATATTTTCCGCAAGGATAGTGATGCAAAATTATTATACGAGAGCTGCGGCGGTAATTGGAAAGAAGATTGCGACGAATTATGGAAAAAAATTGAAACCTCACTACCGGAGACTCCTAATGAGATCAATAAAGAAATACTTCGGACCCGCATCAATAACTATCTTGATGGATTAACCTCATCAGCCATCGGTAGTCAAGATAAAAGAAATCTGAAAAAACTTCTTGAAGGTCAAAACAAATGGGATATTTTAAAAGAAAACGGACTCAATGGCATTCCGGATTCCGAAGCCAAAAAAGCCGCCCAGGAACTCTTAGAGGTATTCAATAAAGTTAATATTTTCCCTGTGCCAGTAGGAGAAATGGAAAATCTGGTCCCCGGAACATCAAAGCATGGGAAAGAATGGCTCAATTATATAATTAATACTCATCCGGGGTTGTCAGATGACATCTATAATGATGCAAAAGACTATGTACGGGCCCTCAATTTATAATTTACAGAACGTAAATAACACTAATAATAAACAAAGTCATACACCCTATGCGACCAATGAGAAAGGCCTCAAGGCAGAAAAGCGCTGAGTGGGCTCTTGAAGTTTTTGAGAAAGCTCCGTTTGTAACCGTGAGTATGACGCGCCCCGACGGGACTCCGTATGGCCTGCCGCTGTCGCTTGTGCGCCGTGACGGGCAGACATTCTATTTTCATTGTGCATCAGAAGGCGAAAAAATCGACTGTCTTCTGGCAAATCCCGTGGTGAGCCTGTCGGCCGTAAGCAAATGCACGCCCAAGTTTGAGGAAGAAAAGCTCAACTTTACCGAGCACTATCACTCCGCTGTGGCCATCGGACGTGCGGAAACAGTTACCGACAAGGCAGAAAAGACCGAGGCCCTGCGCCTGCTGTGTCAGCGTTTTCTGCCAAAACACATGAATCATTTCGAGGAAGCCATCAACCGCAGCCTCGACCACACTACAGTCATAAAAATCACCCTCACCGACCCCCCCGGTAGGAAAATCCAAACAATAACGACACAGTCCCCGTGGAGTTGCGATCTCCTTCGCCACCCTACCCACCTAACAACCAATTATCCTCAATAGGGATATGGACGCTTCAGGCGTGGCTGCCTGGGAAGGTCGGCGTCCCCGCCGTCCCTATAGACAGCCCTGCCCTTCCGGCAGGCAACAAAAAAAGCAGCCCGGAATTGGGCTGCTTTGTAGCGGGACCGAGAATTGAACTCGGGACCTCCGGGTTATGAATCCGACGCTCTAACCAACTGAGCTATCCCGCCATTTCTGATTTGCGGTGCAAAGTTAAGCCTTATTTTTATTTTATCCAAACTTTTCACACATTTTTTCCTAAACTTATCCGTAAAATCAATTTTCTTCAATCCTGACGCCTCTTTATTAGGCTTATCCCGCATTTTTTCACTACCTTTGCACCCTGATTTTGGCTGCAAGCCCTTTTTATCATCACAATCAACAGCATATCAGAATGTTATCCGTAAACAACCTTGGCATACAATTCGGCAAACGTGTTCTTTTTCAGGATGTGAATATGAAATTCACTCCCGGCAACTGCTATGGAATAATCGGCGCTAACGGAGCAGGCAAATCCACCCTGATGCGCATTCTTTCGGGTCAGCTCACCCCCACTCACGGCTCCGTCACCCAGGGTCCCGGCGAGCGCATGAGCGTGCTCGAACAGGATCACTTCAAATTCGACGACTGCACCGTACTCGAGACCGTACTGCGCGGTCATACCGTTCTCTGGGACATAATGCAGGAAAAAGACGCATTATATGCAAAGCCCGATTTCTCTGATGCCGACGGCATCCGCGCCTCTGAACTCGAAGAAAAGTTTGCCGAACTCGAAGGCTGGAATGCGGAGGCTGATGCCGCATCTCTCCTTTCAGGCCTCGGCATCAAGGAAGATAAGCACGGTATGCTAATGAAAGATATGCCTGCGAAGGACAAGGTACGTGTGCTTCTTGCCAAAGCCCTCTTCGGCAATCCAGACAATCTCCTTCTCGACGAGCCCACCAACGACCTTGACCTCGACACCGTTTCCTGGCTTGAAAATTACCTTTCGGAGTGCGAGACCACTGTTCTCGTCGTGAGCCACGACCGCCATTTCCTTGACGCTGTGTCAACCCACACCCTCGACATCGACTACAATAAGGTGACTCTCTTCGCCGGTAACTACAGCTTCTGGTATGAATCCTCTCAACTTGCCCTGCGCCAGCAACAGCAGCAGAACAAGAAAGCCGAGGAGAAACGTAAGGAACTTCTGGAATTCATTCAGCGCTTCAGCGCGAACGTTGCCAAATCAAAGCAGACAACCTCGCGCAAAAAGATGCTCGAAAAACTCAACATCGAGGAAATCCAGCCCTCTCAGCGCCGCTATCCCGGAATAATCTTTACTCCCTCGCGCGAACCGGGCAACAAGATTCTCGAAGTCCACGGACTGAGCGCTTCCGTTGAAGGCAAGACACTCTTCTCCGACGTGAATTTTCAGGTAGAGAAAGGCGATAAAATCGCATTTCTCAGCCGCGACCCCCGTGCAATGACCGCCTTCTTCGAGATTATTTCCGGCAACCGCAAACCCGATGCCGGCTCCTACGACTGGGGACAGACCATCACCCCGGCATATCTTCCTCTTGACAATGCCGCGTTCTTCAATACCGATCTCAACCTTGTTGACTGGCTGTGTCAGTTCAGCGACGACTCCAGCGAGATATATCTCAAAGGCTTCCTCGGCAAGATGCTTTTCTCCGGTGAAGAGGTCCTGAAGAAAGCCTCAGTGCTCTCCGGCGGTGAGAAAATGCGCTGCATGATAGCCCGCATGATGCTTCGCGATGCCAACACTCTTATTCTCGACTCCCCAACCAACCATCTCGACCTTGAGTCAATCCAGGCATTCAACAATACGCTGAGACTCTTCAAAGGCAACATTCTACTCGCCAGCCACGACCACGAATTCATACAGACCGTTTGCAACCGCATCATCGAGCTTACTCCGGGCGGTATCATCGACAAAATGTGTGAATACGACGACTATATCGTCGATCCCAAAGTGGCTGCTGCCCGCGAAAGATTGTATGCCGTCTGACCCTACCATTCATCTCTGAACCAAACAAATCCCACCATCCGGATGTTGGGTTTTAATATTAACTAAATACAATTTCTTATGGTAAAACATGTTGTGACATTCCAGTTCTCAGGTTCACCGTCTGAACGAATGGCCCTTTCGACCTCATTTCGCGAGGCCCTCGTTCAGTTGCCTTACGTGATTCCTGAGCTGAAGTCCATTGAGGTAGGAATCAACGAGAATCCCGTAGAAAAATGGGACATGTGCCTCACGGCATGCGTTGAATCCATGGAAGATGTGGCCGTTTACTCAGCCCATCCCGCCCATCAGAACGCCGTAGCCATTATCCGCGACCATCTCATGCAGCGTGCCTGCGTGGATTACACCGTCTGAACTCCGTCCACTTCTTCCCATCGGGGAAGTTCCCGCCTGAACCGGTATCCACCATCAGGCATCATCTCGCAGCAGTAGTGTTGCATACCGTTGCTCACTATCAGAAATTTCACTCCCAGCACCATATTATAACGTGCTATCTGGTCGAAAGTCTTCTGGCTTATGGCAATCGACGGAGCTTTATACTCCACTATCATCGCCGGACGCGCGCATCGGTCATAGACCACGGTATCACACCTGCGAATCATTCCATTAAACCGTAGCCCTATCTCATTCCCTATCCTGCTCCCAGGATAGTCCAAAGTAGATTTCAGCATGACTACAAAATGTTGCCTCACCCATTCCTCGGGCGTGAGAGCCACCCACCGCTCCCGACAGCAGTCGTAAATTTTCGTCTGCCCGTCGGGTTCTTTTTTCAGCCGCACATCCGCCAGGGGCAGATTGAGCCGGGGAAACTGTGCATGTTCACTATTGCGGTCCATACTATTTTTTGCCGTTGTTCAATTATTGAGTAAATTTACAAAAATTTATTCCATGGCAGCTACTCCCTCACCTTCTTTCGCTCAGATCCGTTCCGACATCATGTCGCGTAAAACGGCTCCCGTGTATATTCTCCACGGCGAGGAAAGTTTTTATACCGACCGTCTTGTCGAGCTGTTCGAGAACCTTGTACCTGAAGAGGAGAGAGACTTCAACCTTTTTCAGCTTTACGGACCGGAATGCGACTCCGACATTGTCACCCAGACGTGCCGCCGCTACCCCATGATGGCCGATCGCCTTGTAGTGATTCTAAAGGAAGCTCAGTCGGCGAGAGCCAACGTTCTTGACGCAATCGGGCCATATGTAGCGAATCCTAATCCGTCTACAGTCCTCATAATCTGCTTCCGCGGTCAGAAAGCCAAGGGTGCCAAGCTCCTTGCTGCCGCCCGAGGGTCAAAGGCCGTGGTTTTCGAGTCAAAGCGTATCTACGAGAATGCCCTTCCAGCCGCAGTCACAGCCATGGCAAAAGAACTGGGGCTCAATATCGAACCTGAAACGGCAGCCGTTCTTGCCGACCACATCGGACTCGATCTCTCGAAAGTCTACAATGAGGTAAAGAAGCTCGCCATGATTCTTGGCAAAGGAGCCATGATTACTCCGCAGGCTATTGAGCTGCATGTGGGCATTTCCCGCGAATTCAATAATTTCGAACTCATAGACGCGATTGCAGCCCGCGATGTTAAAAAAACATATACCATTATAAATTACTTCAGGGCTAATCCTAAAAACAATCCGGCGATACTCACATCCACTGCCCTGTTCAGTTTTTTCTCCAATCTGCTCGCCGTGCAGTTTACCCGTGATAAATCACAACAGTCACTGATGGAAACGCTCGGCATACGGTATCCCCGCCAACTCGACAGATATCTTCTGGCCCTGAAGAACTACAATGCTTACCATTCCATAGAAATCATTCAGGAACTGCGGCGCTTCGACGCGCGCAGCAAGGGCATAGGAAGCCGCCGGAACGAGCACGACCTGCTGCAGGAACTCGCTTTCCACGTTCTGAACTGCAGAGGCGATATAAGCTTCTGAGTAAATTCTGCCTTATTTCAGATGGAAATAATATCCGAGGCTCGCTATTATAGAAGTGCCGCGTGATGCGGAAAACTCATCGCGTTTGTTCGATGAAAATATATTTCCAAGACCATAATAATATCGGCCCTCGATAAGAATGGAATTTTTTCGGCCAATCTTCAGCTCACATCCCAGGCCGGCAGTGATTCCATAATCCACCTTATTCTTGATTTCCATCTTCATCTGGTTCACATGTCGGTTTTCCAAAGGAAAGCCATCCACCGACGCCGGATCTTCATAATTGAAATTTGAAGATATGTTGTCTCCGATCATATAGCCGACCACCGGACCCAGATTCACAAACCCCTTAACCTTTTCGCCTCCGAAATAAATGTGGGTAAGCAATGGCATCTGTATATAGGTAAGCTTTCGGCTATACTTGAAATCTGTTTCTTCAAAATTTTCGCTCCATCCGCGTTGCTCCACGGTCAGTTCACCTATCAGGCCGAAGAACTTTTCCTCGGTATATCTGAAAGACACACCTGCCATTACACCCTGCACCATCTTCTGCTCAATGCCGGGCGTAAAAGCCATTTGGGAGAAAGTCACGCCGCCCTTTCCGCCTATTGCGAAATGAGGCTCATATTTACGCTGTGCCGTCATGGTGGTGGCGCACATGAGCAGCGCAATGACTGTTATTGCCTTAAGTATTCCTTTGTGCATTTCCTTACAATGTTATTTTAGACACCGCCTGTGTTCCCGGTCGGTAATTCAGGAAAAATAGACAGTTGTTCACCAGACCGCCGCGAGGCATCCGTATAAAGCTGAATCCGTTCTGCACTCCGGTATATTGAGGCGTATAGCGTGAAAAGTCTCCTCCGTTGGCTTTCAGAGCGGGTATCAGATACATGCCGGCGTCGAACCCAAGCAATCCCTGGCGTGGCACATACTGCGCCATTCTCGCCCCATACCAGCGCAGGAACTGATCATCGATGCTGCGTGAGGTATAATCGTCAGGAGCAGTGAAAAAACGCGAGAAAACGTAAGCGTCTACCTTATGCATGCCGTCAAGAGTTTCTCCCCGGAAGGTAGTCCACTCAGGATAACCCCAGACCACCACTCCCGTTCCGCCTGTCTGTTCCTTAAACGACGCGATAGCCGGGAGCATTCGGTTTAGCTCAGCTTGTTTGGATGTCACAGGTATGAAGGCATATTTTTTGCTTCGGTCCAGGTCTGTAAAGTCTTTTTCTCCGAGATTGCCGGTGAAGCTGATTTCCAGCACCTCGCGCCCTGCGCCTCTGAACGCGCTTGCAAGGCTCTTGGTAAACTCTATTTTGTCCACCGGTCCGTCGGTTCGGGTAAGTATCACGGGTACATACCCTTCGAATTTCTTCACCAGATAGTCGATGGCCTTGCCATACATCATTTCATGGGGAATATTTGCCTGGAGCACTTTTGCGTTGTCATTGAAGTCGGTGCTCTTTACCACGAATAGGTTCAGAATATCTATATCGTTCACCATTCCGTAATTGCTGAACAGAGAGAGATGCTCCTGATTGTCGGGGGCTATTATCAGATTTGCCTTCTTGAGCTCAGGATTTGACAGAATACGGTTGACGCCTGCAAGAGTTCCTTCGGTATCATATGTCTGAATATTAATCGGGGTTCCGATGTTGCGCAGGGAATCCACGGCAATCAGAAATCCCTTGTAGAATTCGGTATATAGCTGCGACTGGCGGGAACGGTTTTCTTCATTAAGCATAAACGGCAGCGCCACGGCTATATTCACGCTCTTATTATCAATAACACTATTGTCATCGCTGTTTCCTGTGGTGGCAGCATTTATTGAATTTCCCTCGTCAGCAACCTGAGGTGAAGCCTCGGTAGCAGCGTTTTCAGCAAGCGAAGAAGTCTGCGTCTTTACAGGGACATTTATAATCATATCCTCCCGAAGCATATCCACACCGGGATTTACTTTCTGAAGTTCGCTTACCGTGATTCCGAATTTTCCGGCAATACCATAAAATGTATCATGGGCGTGCACCCTGTATGTTACGGTATTCACGTCTGCAACCACAGGCGTGCTCTCCGGCACGCTCTTTACTTCTTCTGTTCTCGTTTCGGCAAACGCTGGCTGAGAGGGTTCATTTTTCACAGGCTGTTGCGACTCGCCCAGGCTTATCACCTGACCGGCTTTGTAATTACGCTCATCAAGGCCCGGGTTAGCGGCAAGAATGGCAGCAACTGAAGTATTGTTATCTCGTGCTATCTGATAAAGAGTCTCATGAGGAGCAATTTCATGCATTCCAGGAGCTAACCGAGTCTTTTCAGGAGCTGTCGTTGCCGACGCACTGGCCACAGGAACATCTGTACCTTTGCTGATTTTTACCGTCTGTCCCGCTTTCAGGCCATCGACCGCCTCGGGATTGAGAGCATAGAATTCTTCTGTGGTGAGTCCGAATTTCTTACTTATCCCGTAAGCCGTTTCCTTTTTTTCGACCACATAAGTTCTTGGACGTCCGGTAGAATTCTCTGTGTCTACTGGAAAATACAGTCTTTGACCCGCTTTCAGACCGTCGGCCGCATCCGGATTATGCTTCAAAAGCTCGTCACGGCTCACACCGAACCGTCGGCAAAGAGAATACACAGTTTCTTTCGGCTGCACTTCATAATAATAGCAGTCGCGCCCCCCGACCTTGGTCACAGGAAGGTCGCTGAGATTGTCGGCCCAGGAATTAAAGGCCATTGTGCCTACTAAAGCACACACCGTAAATATCTTGCCTAATATTGATTTCATCAGCTGATTCTCATTGTTTTGTTTATGCAAAGTTAAGTGCTTTACATTAATTTTGCAACCCTGCGGATAAGAGCCCTCGCAATGTTGTATTTACATTATTTCTTTTCTTAAATTTGCATAGATTTTTATACTATGACAGATTTTTCCAGACTCCAGCAAGTGAAACGCCGTTTTTTTGCAATGCGAAATGGCGTTATAGCAGACACCTACCGTAAAGCCGGTTCGCCTCATCATATAATCTTTGGTCTCGTTCTTCCTCAGCTTGTGGAAATAGCCTCGGAATTCGGCCATGACCCGGGACTCGCCCGGCAGCTGTGGAATAACCGTTCCACACGTGAAAGCATGCTTCTTGCGCCGATGCTTCTTCGTCCGGAAGACATAACTGTCGATGCCGCCCTTGAAATGATTAACCAGTCCCCTGCGACTGAAACCGTAGACATTCTATGTCACCGGCTGCTGCGTCATACACCATTTTCACTCGATATCGCCATTAAGGCATCCGACCCTGAACTCACGCCGATTTGCCGGTATGCTGCCATGAGACTGCTGTGGCATAAGATTTACTCCGACGCAGCAACGGTCCGGCAACTTGCCGAGCGCGAACTCGCCACGGGTGAACCTCTCACCAGCCTTCCCGCACGCCAGATTCTGGATGAGCTTGACTATATGCAGAATCCCGGTTGATATTTCCTCTCACCGTCTGCCTTATCCCCCCGATTAATGCCGCATGCTGCTCTCGCCTCTGTGGCTGCCAAGCTTTTCGCTTGCAACAAGGCCAAGAATTATCAGAGCACATCCCGAATAGCCTATCCACGATATATTCTCTCCGAGATAGAATTTTGAAAGCAGAAGAGTGACAATCGGGCTCACATATAGATAATTTCCCGATGTCATTACCCCCAAGCCCTTCACGGCCTGCGACCAGAGAAGGTAGCTTATCAACGAGGCAAAAAGTCCAAGAAAGAGCAGATTACCCCACACAGCCGGTTGCATCAGCTGTTCTAAAGACGCAAGCTGAGGCTCAAGTGCAAGGAAAGGAAGTGATGTCACAAGTCCGTAAAAGAACGTCTTGCGCGTAACGAACCACACGCTGTATGTAGCGCTCAACGGCCTGAGAACTATCGAATAGACCGCCCAGCATACCGATGACAGCAACGCGAGCATATCACCGAAGGGTTTGAGCTTCACCACAAAACTACTGTTGAAGATAACGCACGCCACTCCAAGGAAAGCTATTGCCGATCCGGTCATGAATCCCTTGGTGGGACGTTCGCTTTTATACATCACACCAATTATAATAGCGGTGAGCAGCGGCGCCGTAGCCACAATTAGCGATACATTGGAAACCATCGTATAATTCACCGCCGTATTTTCAGATATGAAGTAAAGAGAACCGCCACAGAGTCCGCACAGCAGAAACTTGAACTCGTCACTTATCTTATGACAGAAAAGAGGTTTCGGACAAAGAACGAGAACGCATAAGTATGCAATTATAAATCGATAAACATATATCTCCACCGGATTCAGTCCGTGGCTCAATAATACCTTTGTATTTATAAAGGCTGCACCCCATGCGGTCACCGCAATCGCGGCTCCTATATGATACGGCAGAGTAGGCTTCCCTGAGTGTCCTAAACGATGAAATATACCTCCTTTATTCATTTTTGTGCATAAATGTTTTATGTTACAAATTTAAGTATTATTTCATTATTTTCAACAAACATTTATCATACTATTGTTGTCTTATATTTAACTACGGTATTAAAATATAGCTCGATTTTCGTATTTTTGCATTCTCAGCTATAAGAGGATTATTTAATCGCTTAATTATTTACTTTCATAATCAAAATTGAAATGAAAACATTCAAGATTTTACTCACCGGCGCAGTGGCCCTATCGCTTCTGGCTTCGTCAAGTTGCAATACAATGACAAATACCGGCAAAGGAGCCCTTATCGGCGGTGGCGGCGGCACAGCTCTTGGAGCAGGAATCGGAGCGCTTATAGGAGGCGGTAAAGGTGCGGGTATCGGCGCAGCTATCGGCGCGGCTGTCGGAGCCGGAGCCGGCACTCTCATCGGCAACAAGATGGACAAGCAGAAAAAAGAACTTGAGGCCCAGCTTGCCGAAAAAGCCGAAGTTGAATCCGTAAAAGACCAGAATGGCCTTCAGGCAATCAAAGTTACTTTCAACAGCGGTATCCTTTTCCCATTTAACGGAACCTCGCTCGACAACAGCGCAAAGCAGGATCTCACAACCTTTGCTTCCTCGCTCATCAACAATCCGCAGACCAACGTCCAGATTTTTGGATATACCGACAACGTAGGCTCTTATGCTGCCAATGAAAAGGTTGCCAACGGCCGTGCAGATGCCGTAAGAACATATCTCATCCACAGCGGTGTAGCTGCATCTCGCATCACAGCCCAGGGGGTTCCTATGGCCGATTACGTAGCTTCGAATGACACCCCCGAAGGACGCGCTCAGAACCGTCGCGTGGAGATTTACATTACAGCCTCCCCACAGATGATTCAGGCTGCCGAAAACGGAACCCTTTAGTAATCCGGTTATTTCCACATAAAACCAGATGCCGTGCCAGTTTCCATTTGTGAAACTGGCGCGGCATCCGTTATTACACAAAATCCGTCAGAGCCATGCGTTGACGCGTTCCTTTATGGCCACAGAATCGCTCAACAGGCGTATGAACTCTTTCATAGAGCGTTTATGATACGCCCCTTTCAGCGTATGCACGCAGCCCGACATTTCATTGCCGGGAACATCCAGCGGGATGGCGCGCACTCCTTTCTCATTATGTATCGAAGCCTCGGCCAATACTGTCACCAGATGATTCTGACGTATAAGCTTAAGAAGGATATTAACCTCATTAAGTTCGACCCGCAGTTTCAGATCACACGGATATTTCTCGAGAATTTTTTCAAACGCATTGCGCGCCTGAAGCCCTTTTGACGGCAACGCCAGTTCACAGGCGGCAAGTTCGGCAAGTGTTATTTTGTCATGAGAGGCCAGCGAATGCATATCCCCTACTATCGCCGCAAGACAATTCTGAAACAGCACGTGCGACACCACATCGCTCATTTCTGCCGATGGCTTGAATGCCAAGGCGAAATCCACTTCCTGATTCTGAAGCATCTCCATCAGTTCGGCCATCGGACGATAGAAGATATTGAGTTTTACATTCGGATAAAGCTTCATGAATGTCACCAGAGTTTCGGTAAGAATCGGGCTGAAGGAATATGTCACCCCTATATTGAGCGTACCGCACAGCATATCTTTCAGATCCTGAAGCCTTATGCCACACAGATCAGCATCGCTTAGCACCTTTCGGGCGTATGGCAGCAGTTCCTCACCGGCCTCAGTCAGCGACACACTGTGACTGCTCCGGGTCAACAGCTGGGAATCAAGATCCTGTTCAAGTTGCTTTATCTGCTGCGACAGGGTGCTTTGTGTCACAAACAGGCTTTTCGCAGCCTCGGAAAAATTGAGCGTCTCCGCCACCTTTACAAAATATTTGAGTTGCCGTAGTTCCATTGCATAAAACTGTTGGGGTATCCGTATTGATTACAAAGTTAGAAATAATTATTCTAAAGCACAGGCATGCCTTCTAAAGTACCGGTCGATGGCCACGTCGTGTTGCCTGAAACGAGATGCCTTTCAATGCAAACATAGGTATTGTGGCTCCAGCCACCATTGCCAGTAAAATAAAAAAGCATGTGAGTCCGTTGCTTGCAAACAGATAGAAGTAATGATTGAATGTTCCCTCACTCCCCTTGTAGAGACACATCACCAGGGCTCCGAACGCGCGATAGGCATAAATTCCGGGAAACATAGGAAGCAGCGAAGGATAAATACAGGCCTCTGCCGGCACTTTGGTGCGCGGCGAAACAATCACTGCAAGCACACCGATAATCAGCGAGGCTATTGCCGTGGCAACCACAATGTGGATATCCAGACTGGTAAACTCCATGAGTATGAATCTCACCGAATGGCCCACCGCGGCTATAAGGCCGCATACTATGCATGCTCTACGCGGAGGATTGCTCAGTGAGGCGAAACCGATTGCCGCTATCGCCGAGAAAAATGCATCCTGAAAAATCTGAAGTATCATATTTTGATAGTTTTATAGCTCATGTCAGAACATACCGATATTCATTGCCAGCATTCCTGCGCAAAGTCCGGCCGAAAGGCAGCACATCATCACCACAGCATTCATCAATCTGCCGAAAGCGCATATATAGTGGCGGTCTATCATGTCGCAGAAGGCATTGATAAACGGAATTCCCGGCACGAGATACAACACGCTCGTACCGATAGCCAGCTGCGGTGTCGTACCCAGCGAAAACAGTCCGTCGGCAGCCGCTAAAACCGACGAGACAAAAGCACATACCATCACCGTTATACGGGCATCGCAACCGTGTGCCGACAATATACGCTTCACCGAAAGACCAGCGAACGTAGCCACGAACACAATCGCCATCGCTACTGCGTCGCCGCCGAACAGCCTGCAGAAAGCCGCGTTCGCCAATGAGCCCAGCAGAGTAGAATAACATCCTGTGGTCGGTTTAGCCTTTATTATTCCGGCGAAAGCTATTTGCGCCTCATCAAACCCGGTGCGGCCGTCTGCCATATCCCAACTCAATCGGCTCAGACGTGTATTGACATCGTAGTTTACCGGTCGCTCGTTTATGGCCACCACAGAGGTATATATCTCATTCCCACGCATCACTGTAATCTGAATATGGCGCGGGAGAATACACATCTCCATCTCCAAATTTATAGAGGCCGCTATACGCTTTACGTTCTTTTCAAGCCTTATGCAGGTAGCTCCGCTGCTGAATAGCCAGTCGGCATATCCGCTAAGAAAATCGGCGGCCTCCCTTACCGATGGCGATTTCACCTCCTCATTCATCTCCGATAGCATATTCTTCATTCAGGAGTGTATCGCCAGGCAGATAGATTTCTTCACATTCGTGACCCATCTCTATCAGACGATGATGAACATGACTGCCATTCTCCGAAGTGGCATGAGTCAGGAAATTCATATATCTTGCAATAACTACCACCAGCGCAACTGCTGCAACCACACACCATAAAATCAAAGGTCCGTTCATAATATTCGTGTTTTATGTTCTTTTGAAATTCTATGCAAAACAACAAAACAACACCACGGAATTTGTGGATTTTCAATTGATTTTTTCGATTGCTGCTATTCGGTATTCCGAACATTTCGCATCAGTGCAAGAGCCTGGGAACGTCGGCCTCTGGCCGTCGAATTTACTGCCTCCCCCACCAAAATAAATTTCCACTCGGATCGTCTTTTAACACTTCCTTTTTTACATTGACCCAATATTTCCATATCGAAACAGAAAAAGCGCCGCTCCACCAAAGTGGAACGACGCCTTTTCAAAATGACTTAAATATAATCAGAGATTATTCTGCCATGAGAATCTCAAGCATCTTTATTGCCGAGGAAGGAATGCGTGTGCCGGGGCCGAAGATGGCTGCCACACCTGCCTTGTAGAGGAAATCATAATCCTGCGCGGGAATGACACCACCAGCAGTCACCATGATATCCTCGCGTCCGAGTTTTTTAAGTTCTTCGATTACCTGCGGAATCAGAGTCTTGTGGCCGGCGGCAAGAGAGCTTACACCGAGAACATGCACGTCGTTCTCCACTGCCTGACGGGCGGCTTCAGCCGGCGTCTGGAAGAGCGGGCCCATGTCCACATCGAAACCGCAGTCAGCATAACCGGTTGCTACCACCTTGGCTCCGCGGTCGTGACCGTCCTGACCCATCTTGGCTATCATGATTCGAGGCTGACGACCTTCACGCTTGGCAAATTCAGCCGTCATTTCCCGTGCTTTCTCGAAATCGGGATCGTTCTTGGATTCGTTTGAATACACTCCTGATATGGTTTTGATTACAGCTTTATATCGGCCTACTACTTCCTCGCAGGCATCCGAAATCTCACCGAGGGTGGCGCGCAGTCCGGCGGCTTTCACTGCCAGATCCAGAAGATTACCTTCCTTGGTTCTCACGCACTCGGTAATTGCCTTGAGAGCCTCCTTCACCTTTGCTTCATCGCGATGTGCCTTGACATCGTTCAGGCGTTCAATCTGCTCCTTGCGCACTTCGGTATTGTCAATCTCAAGGATATCGATCGGATCCTCATGATCAAGGCGGTATTTGTTTATACCCACGATGGTCTGTCGGCCCGAGTCGATTCTTGCCTGTGTACGCGCAGCGGCCTCTTCAATCTTCAGCTTGGGAAGACCGGTCTCAATGGCCTTGGCCATGCCTCCGAGCTTCTCGATTTCCTGGATATGCTCCCAGGCACGGTGAGCGATTTCATTGGTTAGGGCCTCCACATAGTAGCTTCCGCCCCAGGGATCCACCTGCTTGGTGACCATAGTCTCCTCCTGGATATAAATCTGGGTGTTACGGGCAATACGTGCCGAGAAGTCGGTGGGAAGCGCAATGGCCTCGTCGAGAGCGTTGGTGTGAAGACTCTGGGTATGGCCGAGCGCCGCGCCCATTGCCTCTATACAGGTGCGGCCCACATTGTTGAAAGGATCCTGCTCGGTAAGTGACCAGCCGGATGTCTGTGAGTGGGTGCGCAGAGCAAGCGATTTGGGATTCTTGGGATTGAACTGCTTTACAATCTTAGCCCAGAGCATACGGGCCGCACGCATCTTGGCAACCTCCATGAAGTAGTTCATGCCTATGGCCCAGAAGAACGAGAGACGCGGTGCGAATGAATCGACATCCATTCCGGCGTTCACACCCGCACGCAGATACTCCAGACCGTCAGCAAGTGTGTAGGCAAGCTCGATATCGCATGTGGCACCGGCTTCCTGCATGTGATAGCCTGAAATCGATATGCTGTTGAACTTCGGCATGTTTTGGGAGGTATACTCGAATATGTCGGCGATTATGCGCATCGAGAATTCCGGCGGATAGATATAGGTGTTACGCACCATGAATTCCTTGAGGATGTCGTTCTGGATAGTTCCGGCCATTTCCTCAAGCTTGGCTCCCTGCTCCAGACCCGCGTTGATATAGAATGCGAGCACCGGAAGCACAGCACCGTTCATAGTCATGGAAACCGACATCTTGTTCAGAGGTATGCCGTCGAAAAGCACTTTCATGTCCTCAAGCGAACAGATTGAAACGCCGGCTTTGCCCACGTCGCCAACCACGCGGGAATGGTCTGCGTCATATCCGCGGTGTGTGGCAAGGTCGAACGCCACTGAAAGGCCTTTCTGTCCGGCGGCAAGGTTGCGGCGGTAGAAAGCATTTGACTCTGCTGCGGTGGAGAATCCGGCATACTGACGAATGGTCCAGGGACGCAGCGGATACATGGCGCTGTATGGACCACGAAGGAAGGGAGGAAGACCGGAAACATAGTTCAGATGCTCCAGACCCTCGAGGTCGGCTTTTGTATATATCGGTTTTACGGGGATAAGCTCGGGAGTAAGCCATTCTTCACCCGCGGCTTCCGGCACATTGTGTGCTCCGAAAGCATCTTTCGTAATATCTATTGTCTTAAAATCAGGTCTCATGTCAAAATGATTTTTGAAAGGGTTGGGTGAGATTCATTTATTTGAGAAGTTTGGCATTGAAAGCCTGAAGAGTTTCAAGCACATTGCAGCGCACATGCACAAAGTTCTCTATGCCCTGGGCCTTGAGGTCGTCGGTGCATGCGGGAGCACCTGCCACCACAAACTCGGCACGGCCGTCGAGATATTTGAAGGCCTCGGGAGCGAGAGTGGCATACTCGTCATCGCTTGAGCAAAGTACCACAACATCGGCACCCTTGGCAAGAGCAACATCAATACCCTGCTCCACCGTCTCGAAGCCGAGGTTGTCTATTATCTCATAACCTGCGCATCCGAAGAAGTTGGTCGAGAACTGCGCACGGGCCAGACGCATGGCAAGGTTGCCGATAGTCAGCACGAACACTTTCGGACGGTTCGAAGCGGCCTCGGTGGCAAGACGTAAAGCCTCGAAATCGCTTGCGGCGCGCTCGGTAGGTAGTCCGCCGTTACCACATGTCTCTTCTTCTTTATCGTGGTGACATCCACATCCGCAACCCGTCGTCTCAATTTTTTGAGCGGCGGTCTCGTTGATATTGGGATACTGGTTTGTACCGAGCAGTATTTCTTTGCGACGTGCTACGTCGGTGTGGCGTTTGGCCGATGCCTCACGGATAGCGGCCTGTACGGTGCCGTCATTCACACACACAAGGAATCCGCCCTTGTCCTCAACCTCAAGGAACAGCTTCCAGGCCTCGCGGGCTATCGCTACTGTAAGGGTCTCTACATAATAGCTGCCGCCTGCCGGGTCAACCACCTTGTCAAGATGGCTCTCCTCTTTCAGCAGGAACTGCTGGTTACGGGCTATGCGCTCAGAGAAATCATCAGGCACCTTGTAGGGAGCATCGAAAGGCGTTACTGTAATCGAATCAACTCCGGCAAGAGCGGCCGACATACATTCAGTCTGGCTGCGCAGAAGGTTCACGTGTGCATCGTATATCGTTTGGTTGAAACGCGAAGTGACCGCATGCACTGTCTGTTTGCAGGCGTCGTCCGACAACGGATTATACTGTTTTACAATCTGGGCCCACAGCATGCGTGCGCTGCGGAATTTGGCAAGCTCCATGAAGAAGTTGCTCGATACGCCCATATTGAACTTCACGCGCGAGGCGATTTCATCAACGCTCAGTCCTTTTTCTGTAAAGAGCGTGAGCCACTCGGCTCCCCATGCAAGGGCATATCCGAGTTCCTGATATATATAAGCACCGGCATTGCTAAGCATCACGGAATCCACTGCAAGCACTTTCACGCCCGGCACATCTTTCACCGCAGCGATCATGTCGGCTCCCATCTGAGCTATATCGCCGGGGAAAGCCACACCATGCTTCAATGCTTTTTTAAACGGATTGAAATCAATCGAGCCTTTGAACTGTTTCTCTTTTCCTTCGGCTTTCAGTACCTCTACCAGCGCATTGGCAAGCTGAAGAGCCTTGCGGGGACAGCATGTGAAGTTGACCTCTGTTTTCTCCAGGTCTATGCCGGAAAGAAGTGTCTTGATTTCTTCTGCGGTAGCTTCTTTGGCCTTGAATCCAAGTGAAACAATGCCTTTTCCGAGCACATCGAGAGCTTTCTCGTTGGCTTCCTTGGCGCTGTCGGCTATGATTTCCTGCCTGGGCAGCCAGTCGTTGTTTGTGCGCGTGCCGCGAACAAAGGGATATTCTCCGGGAAGGGAATCGGTGGTTTCAAGATTGGCTGTATCTTCAGCCCTGTACATCGGCTGTACGTTGAAACCTTCATTGGTTCTCCATACCAGTTTTTTGTCAAAGGGCGCCCCTTTCAGGTCTGCCTCTACTTTCGCGCGCCACTCTTCAGTGGACACGGGAGGAAACTGGTCAAATAGTTTTTCTCTCTCTTGGGTCATATTAGGTAAACTTAATGGTATTTTAGACAATTACTTAAGGTCAACATGAACCTATAAGCCCATTTATGATGCAAATTTAGCAAACTTTATGCTCCCTGCAAATATTTGCAGCCTTTTTACTGTCTGCCATGGCCATAAGCAGGATTCACAGGCCTTATGGGCCCAGCACGCTAAAGAAAGCTCAACGTAAAAAGCTCTCTCGCATCAGCGCAAACAATTTAAAACGGCATCGCGTCGCTTCTCGGATAGAAAGCGACGCGATGCCTTAACTATTTTCTATGATTTTGTCTTTATTGCATTTTCTTATCTTGATGCTACCACTTCGGGCTCTATCACACGCTGTGCATGAAGAAAGCGGTTGCTGTAGTATCCTCCGTCAGGGAAACTCTGAATGGTTATGCCCTTGCTCGAGGCCGAATGTATGAATTTGATCACACCGGTTTCATCATTGACTTCAACCACCATTCCCACATGGCCCACGGTCTTGCCTCCGCGACGGCCGCTGAAGAACATGAGGTCGCCCACTTCCACCTGCGACAGACTTACTCTCTTGCCCTGAAGAGCCTGCGTCCGGGAACCCGGATCAATCGAAAAGCCGAAGTTTCTGAACACAAAGCTGGTGAAACCCGAGCAGTCAAATCCCTTGGGAGTCTTTCCGCCACGGCGATAGCGTATTCCCAGATAATTCTTGGCAAACGATACGAGCTCATCTTTGAGCGCCTCATTTCCGCCGGTCCTACCCAGATTATCTATCGGCTCACCAAGCAACTCTTCAAATGAAGGCATGATCATGTCGCCATTGGCATCGGTGCGAAAGAGCTCGGAGGTGCTTTTGATTGCTTTTTCATTCGTGCCGGAGCGCTGGTCGGGAGTGGGTACAGGCTTGGCCAATGATACTGAAGCGATAATCAGAACTGATATGAGAACTGCTATTTTTTTCATGAGGGGTTATTGTTGAGCGGGCAGAATTCAAGGAGGCCTCTCCTCTCTTTTCCATTACAAAGTTACTGCTTCTGATTCTTTCTGAAAAACGCCCGAAAACATTGTCGGCCGACATTCTTATGAATGAATCGGCCGACATGTCTCTAAAAAATTAAACAAAAGTGAATTTCTACATTTCGTTTTAACAAATGATTACACTTCGGATTCCTTTTATTCAATTCTGCTACGATTTGCAAGATTGAAAAGAGTTATTGTTAATGCGCGTTAATTATTGAAAATAATTCAAGTCATCATTTAACACTACACATGACTGCGCACACATCATTTCACAAAACGACCTACAATACAACAAATTGCAAAGAAAGAATGCACGCAGTCAATCGAAATGAGCAAAATCTAATTTAACTTTTGTTTAGACACACATTTGTAACACGTGGAGATAAAACATCATTTTACTATCACTTCGTCAATGAAGAACCACGAAGGATGCCCCACCCCGAAATGCCATGAAGGACACATCCTCGTTCCGGTCACATCCATTTTAACATAACGCGCCTTAACAGGCTTGGGCGTTTCAACGGCAAATTCAACGAATTTAATCGAGGGAGTACGGTCTTCTTCACGGATATCCTCACCTAACTTTTTGAATTCGTTTCCGTCATCGGAGACAGACACACTGATTTTCTCCGGCAGAAGCACCCAACCACCAATCTGATGCAGGAAGTCGGCACCCACATGACTGAATTCCGTTTCTTTGCCAAGATCCACAACGAAGGAACCGTCTCTTCCTTCCCAGCCAACCCAGCCTTCAATGAAGTTTGAACCGCCGAACAGCTCGTCGGTAAGGGCGCTTTGACCCAGAGCTGCATATTTTTTATCCGGTCCTTCTATAAAATTGATCTTGGCGCCGCGAGCCTTGTTGAATCCCGGCTCACGAAGAAATCTCGTCTTGAAGAGTTCGCAATACTCTCCCGGAGTATTTCCATTTTCATTCAGGTATTTAAGTCCGTAGAGATCGGCCTTCTTCCTGAAATCCTCAAGCATTTTCTCTGAGGCTGCCACATCGGTTATGCCGTTTGAACGTGCAATCTCAAGTTTGCTGTACTGAAGAGGAAGCCTCGACCGCTGCACTCTTGCAAGTCGAGAACTGTCGGCGGCCACCGCTTTCTCCGCCTTGTCCCACAACTCATCATAACGCTTTATGAGATTCTGATTAAGCATTCCGTCCTTATGCGAAACCGGCGAATCATAAATCCACAGGTCGCGGTTCGACGCGAGCAGACCCCCTTCCAGCAATTTCTCGTAATCATATATATAAGGAGCGGCCTCTCCATAATAGTCTTTCATGAACGCCCTCATAAGCGAATCGGAATCAGCCTCCGGATTCCACATAAGCTTACTTACAATCCAGGCGCGCATTTCCGAGAAATCGCCGCCACGGTAACCTGCAATCTGCGAGAAATGCATCTTCACGTGATGGTCACGGAACGTCTGGATATTTTTCTGAAGTATCGGAAAGTTGGGGAACGGAGTGGATGTGTTGGAAAAGTTGATACCGTAATCCCACACGAATATATTATCTGAAATCTTGCTCCAGCCCTCAAGCGCCTTCATGAAGTCCTGACCGCTGGCATTGTCGGTCAGTGGCACCTCGCGCTTGCAGTCAATGTCGCAGAGCATGATGTTGACATTGGGCAGCGGTTTGGTAACCTTCGGCGGATGCATTGTAAAGAGATAGGCAAGCGTGGAGAACTGCTTGTCAGGGAAACGCTTGGCGAGTTTGTTGAGAAAACGCACAAAATTACCAGAGGGACTGCCCTCTATCGAATCCACTGCAGCGCAAAGCTCACACGCGCAATTAGTGAAGTTTCCGTCGTTCTGGCTCACCGATATCATGTTGCGTCCGGGATTGGCCTTGAACACGGAGTCGATGGCCGCGACAGCTTTTTCAAGCACCTCGGGATTATTAAGACACCACTGGCTTGCATGTCCTGGGCGGCGCTCACCATTTATATATGAATAATATTCGGGGTGCGATTTCCCGTAAACGTCACTCGGCAAAAGTCTGTTCATTGTGTGTACCCAATAGCCGCCGGCAAATTCGTCGGCCGGTTCTTCGAATCGCATGAATGCCCTGTAATCCGGATCGGAAAGAGCATAGCTCTGACTCTGACGATAACGAAACGCAGGATTTTCATATCGGTCGATTCCCTTCAGGACTATTGTCTTGCTTGGCTGAAACGAATATTCATTGTCGCCGTAGTAATTTACCCCAAGATTATCCTCGAGAAGACTCACCACTCCATAAAGAGCGCCTTTGTCACCGCCGCTGCTTATGAACAGCCTTCCGTTATCTTCTTTAAGACGGAAACCGTCTTCGGTAAGAGAGGACGCGTCGCCACGACCTATCACCACATCGTTCTTGCGGATAGCGCTGCCCGAGTTCACTATAGGAAGTTCGGCTCCGCTTATTCGCTTCACAAATTTTTTCAACAGTTCTGCACCCTGCCGGTTCACGGCCGCAGTGTCACAGACTATCCTGCCTTTGGGCTGCCCGTTTTCCACGAGGACCACATCAGCCAGGAGCATAGGCGCCGAAAGCATAGTGCTTAGGCACAGCATTGTAAGCTTCTTCATTTAAATGATTGATTTATGTTTGGATAGTAACCTGATGCAGTATGAATCCGCATCAGGTCTATTGGGATTAATATTATTTAAGTAATTCTTTAACATTCTGACTTATCTGAGCTGCCGTCAGATGGTTGTCTTCAAGCATTGTCTTCCGGTCATACCGGTCTACAAACTTTTTCTCCAATCCATAGCACTTCACCATCATTTCCGGATCGGGGCCATAATAACGCGCTATTTTCTCTCCCCAGCCGCCATCTAGAATGCCGTCCTCTATGGTTACAACCAGAGTGTGGTCTTTCTTGAGAGATTCGAGAGTATCGCAGTCAAGATCGCTGAGATAGCGTGGATTTATCACTGTAGCCTCGATTCCGGCACCCTTGAGGAGGTCAGCCGCATCCATCGCGGTCTTGAAGAAAGTACCCGCTCCGATAAGAGCGACCTTACTGCCCTTTCTTACGGTTTCATACCGGTTCAGCACATCATAGTCTGTTTCAAACTTCCGGTCACAGTCTATTACGGCACCGCCGGGCAGTTTTATCACCACGGGATGCTCATTCTGACGCATTCCCCAGTCAAGCATGGCAAGATATTCCTGGCGGCATGTCGGAGCGAGGAACACGATATTGGGAATGTTGCTTATGAGCGCAATGTCAAACCATCCCAGATGCGTCACATCATTCATCCCCAGCACCGAACCATAAAATATCCCTATCACGGCAGGCGAACCGTTGATGGCCATGTCCTGCGAAAGCTGGTCGTAGGCGCGCTGAACGAATGAGCTTACCACTCCGAAGAAGGGCTTTCCTCCGCCTCGCGCCACACCTGAAGCCAAAGCAACCGCTTCCTGCTCGGCGATGCCGACGTCTTCAAACTGCTTTCCGGCCTCATGGCGGCGTTCGGGAGTGAACCCGATAACACCGGGAGTACCTGCTGTAATTGCAAGCACCGATGGATCCTCCTTCATCATCTTCAGAAGGTGCTCGGCTGTTATGTCGCCGTAGTCGGCCGATTCATCCGCATGAAGCATCTGGCCAGAATGAATGTCGAAAGGACCCGAGAAATGGAATTCCTCTTTGTTCACTTCCGCTGGCGCAAATCCTTTTCCTTTCTGCGTATATACATGCACTACCACCGGATGGTCAAGATCTTTCACTTCCTCAAAAGCGTCAATAAGCGATTTCAGGTCGTTGCCGTAAGCCACATAGCGGTAATCCAGCCCGAGAGCCTTGAAGTAGTTGAGCGGAGCATTGCCGTCGGTATCACGAAGGAGCTTTAGGTTTTCGTATAGACCACCATGATTCTCGGCGATTGACATATCATTGTCATTCACCACAATCACGAAGTTGCCCCTGAGAGTTGCCGCCACGTTAAGTCCCTCGAAGGCCTCGCCTCCGCTCAGCGAGCCATCACCCACCACGGCGACTACTCTTTCCGTGCCGCCTGTCAGGTTTCTTGCTTTAACAAGTCCGCCGGCCAGACTCACTCCCGTCGAGGTATGGCCGATGGTAAATATGTCGGCCGGACTCTCGGCCGGATTGGTGAATCCAGTCACCGTGTCATATTCCGCAGGGTCTGTAAAAGCTTTCATTCGCCCTGTGAGCATCTTGTGCACATAGCTCTGATGCGACACATCGTATACAATCTTGTCCTGAGGATAGTCAAACACATAATGCAGCGCCACCGTCATCTCCACCATCCCTAGATTCGGGCCCACATGGCCACCGTAACGACTGAGTTTCATCAACAGAGATTTGCGTATTTCACTGCATATTTCGCTAAGTTCATTTATGCCGAGGGTCTTTACGTCCGCCGGCGACTTGATTTCGGTTAATTTCATTTTATCTTAATTTGGTCTTTCTTACAAATATAACCATTTGTAACCCCTTCTTTCCCCATATACCGACTTTTTCACAGATTTTTTGATTTTTATTAGTTTTTTTCGCCGTACTTATTTGCCAGGCTGATATATTAGCCATAACTTTAGAAAGGCAAATACAATGAACGCCTATACCAAACCGCCAGATGAACAACTACGACAATCTTCTTTTCAATATACAAATTGACAGCGGCGACCCGGGCCCCGGATCGGTGCTTGTCGCCGAGCCTTTTCTGCGCGACCAGCATTTCCTTCACTCCGTGATTCTCCTCGTGGACTATGAGCATGCAGCTCCATCAATGGGAGTTGTGCTTAACCGCCTCACAACCTATTCGCTGCAGGGACTTATTTCGGGCGTCACACGCACCGAATCCATTCCTGTGTTCTGCGGAGGCCCAATGTCACACGACCGGCTTTTCTTTCTCCACACCCTCGGTCCCGCAGTCCCCGGCTCACGCGAAGTATCCTCCGGCATATTCATAGGAGGCGAAATGGATTCAATGCTCGAATATGTAAACTCCGGTTACCCTCTCGATGGCTTTGTCCGTTTTTTTATCGGATACAGCGGCTGGAGTCCTTATCAGCTCGACGAGGAACTGCGCGACCATGTATGGGCCGTTGCCCAGCCTCCGTCCCCGGCGTCGCTTCTTAAGGGTTCGGAGGACAAGTATTGGCACCGGTTTGTGCGCAATCTCGGCACATCATTCCGCGGATGGCTCTACCATCCCCAGAATCCCCTTTCCAATTAAAATCTCGCTGCTTCTTAAATAATATTACGCTTCCGGCTCATTGCTTTTGGGAGCATCGCCATTGCGCTTCCCGCGTTTCCTCCATCTTCTTGAAGGGCGCTTTTTACTTTCGGCATTATTATTGGAGTCAGGATTTACAGCAGCTTCTTTAACAGTTTCGTTATTATTGGCGTTAACAATTCCCTCCACAGGCTTTTGCTTGCGTCCGGACTGATTGTTCCGCCTGTTTCTGTCTCTGTTCCCACGGCCATTTCCCTTCTTACGGCCATTTTTTTGACGGTCGCCTCCATTATCGCGGGAAGGCTCTTCCGTCATCTGTTCCCCGTCTGTCTCCCCTTCCGCGCCATAACGCTTCACTTTCTTTCCGAGGAACTTTTCAATTCCTGCGAAACGCCGACGGTCTTTATCGCTTACAAAGGTCACTGCCACACCTTCGGCGCTGGCTCGTGCGGTTCGACCTATGCGGTGCACATAATCTTCGGCATCGTGAGGCACATCGTAGTTTACCACCATAGATATGCCGTCGATATCTATGCCGCGTGCCACAATGTCTGTGGCCACAAGCACATCGATACGTCCCGCTTTGAAAGCGAGCATCACCTCTTCTCGTTTGTTCTGGTCAAGGTCGGAATGCATCTCGCCGAGTTTCACCTTGGCTTTGCGGAGCTCCCTCGCTATTTCTTTTACTTTTAGTTTTGATGAGGCGAACACTATCACGCATTTGGCATCCGGACCGCCAAGAAGTTTCTTTATGAGAGGAAGCTTCTTGGGCTCATAGCAGAAATATGCCCGCTGGTCAATCTTGTCGGCCGGACGTGACACCGCAATTTTCACCTCGGCCGGATCGCGGAGTATCGTCTTGGCAAGCTGCTGGATTTTAGGAGGCATGGTAGCCGAGAACATCAGAGTCTGTCGCTCCTTGGGCAGATGTTTCACAATCTGCATTATATCGTCGAAGAATCCCATGTCGAGCATCCTGTCTGCCTCGTCAAGAATAAAGAATGAAACCCTCGAAAGATCCACTTTTCCCATCTGCAGATGGGCCAGAAGCCTGCCCGGAGTCGCAATCACCACATCCGCACCGAGTTTCAGCCCACGTTGCTGCAAAGCGAATGTAGCGCCGTCAGTTCCTCCGTAGATAGGCAGACTGCTCACATTCAGAAAATAGCTGAACCCCTGAAGCTGCTGGTCTATCTGCATGGCGAGTTCGCGCGTCGGCGTCATCACAATGCAATTCACCGCGTCTTCCGGAAAATCACCGTCGGCCAGACGGTTGAGCACCGGCAGTAAATAAGCTGCGGTTTTGCCGGTGCCTGTCTGTGCAACGGCTATAAGGTCGCGCCCTTCAAGGGTTAGCGGTATGGATTGTTCCTGGATGGGAGTGCAGTCCGTTATGTGCATTGCATCGAGAGCGTCAAGCACATCATAATTCAGATCTAATTCTTCAAACTTCATTCTTGTGTTAGTCTGATAAAAAACGGCGCAAATTTACGAATTACGCCTAAATATACCAATAAACCACCTTGACGTTTCAATTATATTACTTAAATTTGTGGCGTGTCGACAAAGGGGTGCTCCGTTTTCTACCGCGGGGCTGAGATTTATACCCTCCGAACCTGAAACGGATAATTCCGGCGAAGGGATTGTTACTCTCTTTTCCAGTTTTTGCCCCCCGATTTTGTCGGCCGATGAAGTTTTGTTTTTCATTGACCGCTGTAATTATGTGTAATTATGAAGCGTTACATACCAGTCCTGTCAATCGCCGGATCCGACTGTAGCGGAGGCGCCGGCATTCAGGCCGACATCAAGACTATCTCAGCTATCGGCTGCTATGCCATGACGGCTATCACGGCCATAACCGTTCAGAACACTCAGGGCGTTTCCGCCATCGGAAAAGTCAGCCCCGATATTGTCGCCGGTCAGATTGAGGCCGTGTGGCAGGATATTCCGCCCCGCGCTGTCAAGACCGGCATGCTTTTCAACGGCGACGTGATAGAGGCCGTGGCCTCATCGCTCGAGCGCCATCGTCCCGACCTCCTCGTAGTTGATCCTGTTTCGGTAGCTACCTCCGGCTCGGTGCTTCTTGAGCCCGATGCCATACGGATGCTGATTGAGCGTATTTTCCCCCTGTCCCTCATAATCACTCCTAACGTCAACGAAGCCCGGCAGCTTACCGGCGCTTCCGACCCTTACAGTCAGATGGTGGAATTCCGTCGCATGGGATGCCGCAACATACTTCTTAAAGGTGGCGATGCGCCCACGCCGGGCGTAAAAACAGATCTTCTGTTCCTTGAAGGCGAAGATGAGCCGATAGGCTACAAGGCTGATGAGGTCGTGACCGAAAACACTCACGGTACCGGCTGCACCCTTTCTTCGGCCATAGCCTGTTATCTTGCTCTTGGAATGACTGTGGACGAAGCTGTGGGTCGCGCCAAGCTTTACGTCACCCGCGCATTGCAGTCAGGCGCAAGGGTCGACATTGGCCACGGCCACGGCCCGGTGAATCACCTTTTCGCACCACGTCACATGAAATTTACAATCTCCAATACCGGTTACAGAAAATGAATGTCAAAATCAACGGAAAGAATATAGAGGTCCCGGAAGGGGCAACAGTTTCCGAGGTGCTCGCCTCACAGAACATCACTCCTGCCGGCATAGCCGTCGCACTGGATAATACAGTCGTTCCTCGCGACAAATACGCCTCTACCACCCTCACGGAAGGTCAGGCCCTCCTTATTATCAAAGCTTTCTACGGCGGATGAAGCCCTTGAAAAAAATCGCTTTCACCACTCCGGAAATCTCCAGTTGCGAACCGGAGATGATAGCCGCAGTGCTCGATGCCGGATGGGATATGGTCCATATCCGGCATCCCGAGGCATCACTTACCGAAATCAGGTCTATTATAGAGGCGCTTCCTCAGAAGTACCACTCACGGCTTAGGCTGCATGGTCATTTTATACTCGCGGCCGAGTTCAATCTCGGCGGACTTCATCTCAATTCCCGCTGTCCGCAACCTCCCGCGTTCTATAACGGCCCTTTGAGCCGCTCGTGCCACACTGTCGCTGAGGTTCTTGATTCCAAGGGATTCGATTATGTTACCCTCAGCCCTGTCTTCCCCAGTGTATCAAAGCCCGGATATGGTTCTTCGCCGGTTTTTACTCCTCAGGATTTCTCGCAAATTGACAAACTTGCCCCTACAGTTGTTATAGCTTTAGGAGGCGTCACTCCGGCCACACTACCGCTTCTGCAAGAAATGCCGTTCGGTGGATTCGCCGTTCTCGGCTCCCTGATGGGCTGCGGCGATGTGTCGCTTCTCAAAGAAAGGCTTTGTCAATTCAATCTAACCCTTAACTCATAATTAATATGCTTCAGTTTATTACCCATACGAGCGATAAATATTCCATTGCCGAAGAAGCGCAGATGGCCATTGAAGGCGGTTGCCGATGGATACAGTTGCGGATGAAGGATGCCTCCGACGAGGAAGTTCGCAACGTGGCCCTCGAAATCATACCCATGTGTCAGGAAACCGACACTTTTCTTATAATAGATGACCGCGTGGAACTCGTCAACGAGCTTAAAGTTTCGGGAGTTCATCTTGGCAAAGAAGACATGGATCCACTACAGGCCCGCGAGCTGCTTGGCCCTAACGCCATAATCGGTGTGACCGCCAACACTGCCGATGATATCCTTCGCTTCAAAGGCAAGGATATCGACTATGTGGGTGTGGGCCCCTTCCGCTTCACCACCACCAAAAAAAACCTCGCTCCCTGCTTGGGACTCGATGGCTATCGTTCCATTGTCAAGGCCGTTCGCGATGCCGGGATGGAGATTCCCCTGGTAGCTATCGGAGGAATTTCGCTTGATGACGTCGAACCACTTATGGCTACCGGCGTAAACGGCATTGCTATGTCGGGCGCGATCATCAATGCACCCGATCCCATGCTTTATACCTCGAAGGTTATGGAAAAACTTCTTGGAATACCCCACGATTGATTTTCCTCCATACATCAGATAATACTAACCAATCATATCACATTTAATTGTAATGACCGATTTACTTAATATCGGAGGACGTGATTTCAAATCGCGCCTGTTTGTTGGCACGGGCAAATTCTCGTCCAATGAACTTATGCTTCGTTCAATAATTGCATCCGGTTCCGAAATGATAACTGTGGCCATGAAGCGCATCGACATGGACCATGAAGAAGAGGACGACATGCTTCGCCACATCAACCGCGACCATGTCCAGTTCCTGCCCAATACCTCGGGCGTGCGCAATGCAGCCGAGGCTGTTTTGGCCGCCCGACTCGCCCGCGACTGTTTCGGCACCGATTTCATCAAACTCGAAATTCATCCCGACCCCAAATATCTTCTTCCGGACCCTATTGAAACTCTTGCCGCTACTGAAGTCCTAGCCAAGGAGGGTTTTAAAGTTCTTCCTTACATTCAGGCCGACCCCGTCCTCTGCAAGAGGCTGGAGGAAGTCGGAACTGCGGCAGTGATGCCCCTGGGCGCACCTATAGGAACCAACAAAGGCCTGAAGACTCGCGACCTTCTTGAAATAATCATAGAGGAAAGCCGCGTCCCCGTGGTGATTGATGCCGGTCTCGGAGCACCCTCCCATGCAGCCGAAGCCATGGAAATGGGCGCCGATGCCGTCCTTGTCAATACCGCCATAGCTGTTGCCGGTGACCCCGTGGAGATGGCCGTGGCATTCCGTCTTGCAGTCGAAGCCGGCCGCAAGGCATATCTTGCCGGACTCGGCAACGTGGCGCAGCGCGCTGTGGCCTCAAGTCCCCTCACAAGTTTCCTTGACTAAAAATCTCGTTAAATGCAATTGTCATGAAAATAGAAAATATAAACGTATCGTCATATCCCGGCTCTGAAAAAATTTACATTGCCGGAAAAATGCACCCCATAAAAGTGGGAATGCGTCGTATTAATCTCACCCCCACGGTCATCACCGCGGCCGACGGCACCCAGCATCTGCGTGAGAATGCTCCCGTAACCGTCTATGATACCTCGGGTCCTTACACCGATCCGGCTGTCACTATCGATATCAATGCAGGCATACCGCGCTTGCGTGAGGAATGGACCGCCGCGCGCACCGACCTCGAACAACTCCCTGCCATCACCTCGGAATACGGCCGCATACGTCTCGCCGACAAATCTCTCGACTCAATACGTTTCCCCCGCACCTACGCTCCTCTCCGCGGCCGCAAAGGTTGCGGTATCACGCAGATGGCCCTTGCCCGTGCCGGAGTCATCACGCCTGAAATGGAATATGTGGCCATACGCGAGAACAACAATAACGAGGCCCTCGGTATCAAATCGAATATCACGCCTGAATTTGTTCGCGACGAAATTGCTGCCGGCCGTGCCATTATCCCCGCCAACATCAACCATCCCGAGGCAGAACCGATGATTATCGGCCGCAACTTCCTCGTGAAACTCAACACCAATATCGGCAACTCCGCTCTCTCCTCAGGCATTGAGGAGGAGGTGAAGAAAGCAGTCTGGAGCTGCTACTGGGGTGGCGACACGCTTATGGACCTCTCTACCGGCGACAATATCCACGAAACCCGCGAATGGATTATCCGCAACTGCCCGGTTCCGGTCGGCACAGTCCCCGTCTATCAGGCTCTTGAGAAGGTAAACGGCCGCGTGGAGGATCTCTCATGGGAGATATACCGCGATACCCTCATAGAGCAGGCCGAACAGGGTGTGGACTATTTCACCATCCATGCAGGCGCGCTCCGCGCCCATGCCGATATGGTTGGCGAGCGCCTCACAGGAATCGTGTCGCGCGGCGGCTCTATCATGACTTCCTGGGCCGTAATCCATAATGAGGAGAATTTCCTCTATACCCATTTCGACGAGATATGCGAAATCCTTGCCCGTTACGATGTAGCTGTGTCTTTAGGTGACGGTCTCCGTCCCGGCTCCATTCACGATGCCAACGACCGCTCGCAGTTCCTTGAACTCGATGTACTCGGCGAGCTCACCGAGATTGCATGGAAACACAATGTGCAGGTTCTTATCGAAGGCCCCGGCCACGTACCCATGCATAAGATCCGTGAGAACATGGACCGTCAGATCGAGAAATGCCATGATGCGCCATTTTATACACTCGGCCCTTTAGTGACGGATATCGCTCCTGGCTACGATCACATTACCTCTGCCATCGGAGCTGCTCAAATCGGCTGGTTAGGTACGGCGATGCTTTGTTATGTCACTCCGAAAGAGCACCTTGCCCTGCCGGATAAAGAAGACGTACGTGTGGGCGTTATCACTTATAAGATTGCCGCTCATGCTGCCGACCTTGCCAAAGGACATCCGGGAGCACAGGTACGCGACAATGCCTTGAGCAAAGCCCGTTACGAGTTCCGCTGGAAAGATCAGTTCGACTTGTCTCTCGATCCGGAACGGGCACAGGGGTATTTCCGCGCAGGACATCACATTGACGGAGAATACTGCACGATGTGCGGACCTAATTTCTGCGCCATGAGATTATCCCGTGATCTGAAGAAAAATGCCAAGAGTGATAAATAATAAATTGTGAATATCCCCAAACCAAGTCACAATCTCATTTCTTTTTAATTTTCAACTTTCAATTAATTCACTATCTTTGCACCCGCCTATCGAGAATAGGAAAGTAATTAATGAATTAAAATTAAAAGAATGGCAACTAAAATTAGATTAGCAAGACACGGTCGTAAAAGACGTCCGTTCTACCATGTAGTGGTAGCCGATAGTAGAGCTCCGCGTGATGGTCGTTACATTGAAAGAATCGGTTCTTACAACCCGATGACCAACCCGGCTACGATTGATTTGAATTTCGACAGAGCGTTATATTGGTTAATGACCGGAGCTCAACCCACTGACACGGCTAAAAGAATTCTTTCTTACGAGGGAGTACTTATGAAAAAGCACTTGTTGGAAGGTGTGAAGAAAGGCGCATTTGATATGGCTGCCGCTGATGCGAAATTTGAAGCTTGGAAAAAAGAGAAAATAGCTAAAATTCAAGCTAAAATTGCTCGTTTGGCTAACGAATCAGAGAGTGCTTATAAGGCTCGTTTGGAAGCTGAGACTAAAGTGAAAGAGGCTAAAGCTGAAATCGTGGCTAAAAAACAAGCTGAAATTGCAGCTGCAAAGGCTGAAGCAG
>OLWA01000038.1_pt1 | contig 147990 bp, 151 predicted proteins | sample 1673251 | NCBI WGS metagenome assembly OLWA01 (sample SAMEA3178937, study PRJEB25190) | human gut metagenome | biome: human gut; feature: human-associated habitat; material: faeces | place: Austria | collected 2013 | reverse complement strand
TCGTCATTTGAATATAAAATTCTCGTTGCAAGTCATCCTTGCATTTTTCCATGATAATAATATTATTACTCCAACTAATTTCTCGCACCATTGGTGCGAGTTTTTCAGAATTGCGATATGTCAGATAAAAATTACGCATTCTCCATAGATTTGCTGCCGAATAACCTTTTGCTCCGGGAAATTCTTTTTGTAATTCTACTGAAAGCACCTGTACAATTGATTTTCCCCACCCTTTTTCCTGCTGTTGTCTATATATCTCTTCTCCTATTTCCCAATATAGATTTATTGTTTCAGAATTAATCAACTTTATAACTTGATACTGCTTTTTATGAATTAACTCTTTTAAATCATCCACAAGAGGTTCATATCCGTATATCTCATTTTTCTTCATAATGTCTCCATATCTCGCACCAATGGTGCGAGTTTCTATAATTCCAACAATTTTCCATTCTCAAAATAATAAATATTTTCCTTTTTATACCCATACTTTGAACCTGGAATACTTATATGAGGTTCAAATGTAAAATACTTTATATCACTTATCATTTGTGTGTTTCCCTTTTCTGTATAAACACGATCATTCTTATTTTTCACAATCGAGTGTCCCAAATTTCCCATAAAATCAAGATTAATAAATCCTTCTTTCAAAATAAGTTCATTAATATGATAATATAGCTCCTCAAATGTAGTTTTCATTCCGACAAACTCTATTAATTCATTATGTAACTTATCTTCCATTAACAATCCATTTTTCCATTCAGCATTAACAATTTTGTCTTTATCTGTTACTACACCATTTTCAAGTATTATTGTTCTTGCAAAATCACCCCATATATTTCCGTTTTGCGGACTTAAATCAATCGTGACAATATCATTCCCGTTAATAGTTCTGTCACTTGTTACATATTGTTTTCCAGACACGGATACTGTTGTTTCATCACCTGCAAATACAAAGGCTCCTATATCCCAATACCAGAAGGAATCTGCACCTAATTCCAACATTTTCTGTTCACATAATTTTCTCACTTCCAATAAATTCATTCCAGGTTTAATAAATGTTTTCGCATATTCAATTGTTTCTCTTGCAATCTGCTGCACTTCTTTATAATCCAAAATAAGCTCCTCCATAACATTATATGATAAAATAAACTATCAAAATTGATCTTCTATTAAAATTAATCACCTACATTTATCCAAAGCTTCTAATAAATTTGTTATGCAATCTACATCACTTGAATTCTTTTTTTCAAATCTATTTAACCAAATTGCTTTAATTCCAACCGATGAAGCTCCTTTTACATCACTACTTAAAGAATCTCCTATATGAATCACTTCATCAGCATGTAATCCCGTAGACTTCAATGCAAGCTCAAATATCTCTTTTCTTGGCTTATAGGCTTTGGCATCCTCAGATGTAAATATTCCCGATGGTGACAATTGATGAAAATCTATTGCTTTTAAAACATCCTTAGTATCAATATTTGATACTATATAAATAGGCAATGGACTAATTTCAAAAAACTCCTTAGATTCCTCAAAAATAGGTGGTTTTACCCAATGTTGAAACATATAATTACTTAACTTTTCAACATTCTCATTTGAAGCAAACTTTTCCAATGTATGTTTAATAGACTTCTTTTCTAATTCTCTTTGTGTTTGAAAATTATTTCCATGAGAATTAGAAAATAAGTCTTGAAAATCATTCCACCAAAAAGAATCTATTTCTGATGGACTATCTGCTTTTCCAGTTTCATATATCAACTGTGAAATTTTCTTTACTATTTCTCCATCTTCATATACCACTGTTCCATAAAAATCCAAAAAGAATGCTTTAATCATATTCACCCCCACATCAAATTTAATAACTTATCGCTAAATAACCAAATACTATTATTTGCTATGTGCATACGGATATTACTATTTAATTTAGCTTTATCATAGCATAATAGCAAATATTCCGCATTAGAAATTTAATAATGCATGGTATACCGCCATGCATCATAAATTCTACTATAACATCATTTCAGCTTTATATTGATAATTTATTCATATATGAAGAACAATTTTAAAAGTCTTTATCTTCTTACTTTGCTTCTAACCATTGTGTTTTCTACTTTTTCTTCATCCAGTGTTTTATTGACTATATTATTATCATAAATTCTCTGGAACTCTTCATAAAGTTCATCTCCATCCGTTTTTATTTCTAACCTTTTCATCACATCTGAAAACAATCTTATGCTTCCACTTACATCAGCTATATCAAATCCGAATACATCAGCCTTAACATAATCACCGACATTCTCATAACCACCCAATTCTGATATCTTCCTGACAATCCAGCCGGCTTTATCCACAGATTCAGTTTCCTTAGTTTCTACAAATTCATTTTTATTTGTTACATCAGTTATACTTTCACCCATTCTTGCCACATTCACATCAGACGTTTTGTGAATATCTGACATTGCAGATATATCCTTCTGACTACCGGCGGGATTTATTACTTCAACATTCGTCCCCGGCTCAACAACCGCTTCTGTTGTTCTCTCAACCAGCATATCCTCTTCCATCCCAGGTATCTCAACATCCCTGTCAGCAACAATCTCCTCATTCCCCGACATCGCATAATAAGCCGTATACAAATCTTCTCTCACAATGCCATCAGCAAGCTGTATCCGTCTCTTTATCTTCTTTTTTTCCTGCTTAAGCTCGTCCAGTTCTTCCTGCACTTCCACATGCCACATCTGATAATCCTTATATTGTGCTTCTGTCTTAATCTTCCGTTTCCGGCTTGAGCTTTCTCTGTATATTTCATGCTGTCTGTCCTCAATCTGCTGGATTTTTTCTTCCTGCTTATTTCTGAAATTCACAAGCTCCACAATATCTTTGATGTCATTATTCACAAGTAACAGATATTCGTCCTGTAACTGATGAAACCTTTTCAATTCTTCCGTATACTTTGCTCCACCAACCACAAATCGTTTCTGCTCTACAATTCTCAGCCTATATAGCTTTGCATAAAATCGTTTCTGGTATGGTGATAGTTTCGCCCTATGCAATCCTCTTATATCCGACGAATAAAAGTAAGGCTTTGCCATCCAAGGCATATCTACATGATGTCTAAGCCTATCCTCTGCAAACATTTCATCCATCTTTGCCAGACTATGATAATATCGGAATCCCGGTGCCTGCACTTCCATCCACGCATCTTTCTTGAATACATATCCAAGTCTTTTCATCAGATATTTAAAATGCTCCACATTTCCGGCTGCATACGCACACATTTTTGCATCCCTGAGAATTATCTCTTTCATTGACATTTCCTTTTCCCATTTGTCCCTGCTGATATTCTTTGGATTTCTGCTGTACTCTGCCGGCATTATAGAAAGTCCAAGCTCGTCACAATATTTATTTGTAATAGGCTGAAGATGATTCCTCCAATTGCCTTTAGGTGAATTATACTTCTTACCGATTGTCATGCTGACACTGTTCCAGATCAGATGCCCATGCATATGCTCCCTGTCAGTATGGACTGCATACACAGCCTCATAATCATCACCAAGCACATCCTTTGCAAAGTGTTCCAGCACATACATTGCCTGTTCTGCTGTTACTTTTTCCTCCGGTGAAAACGATATAATCACATGATAGCCCTGCCTTTTACCTGTTTTATGAAATATATTCTTTGTCTCTTCCATCTGCTCAAATGCCGTATCCGGCAGGCAGTTAATACCGCCCACCAGTACACATTCTTCTGTCTTATTCGGATTCTGGATATATTCCAAAGCATTCTTTAGGTGTGAAGCTGGATTTCTACCTTCTGACTCTTTTATATTTAAGATCTTTGTAATCGCCATACTTCCAGCACCTCCCCGAATGTTTTCTTTACATCATCCAGACTGTTCTGCAATTTATCAATATAGCCGTAATACAATCTTCCCTGTAAATTGCCAAGCTTTACCGCCTGATTAATATTATTTGCAATACCTGCAATAACACGAATTATTTTTGCCCTATCCTCTGGATAACTTGTATCAATGTTGCCGCCTGTCCGAATTAATTCTCTTATATAGGCACTTGCTGTCATTCCTGTTCGCTTAAGTGCCGCTTTCAGAATATCCATATCTTTCTCTGACAACTTCACCGATATCTTATAATCTTTCCTGTCAGACTTGTATCTTCTCTTTCCATCTGCCATACGTTTTTCCCCTTTCGTAATTTCCAAATTCTGTATCAAACCAATCTCTTTTTATCTGTACCATTGCTTTTTTCATCCTTTCTAAAAGTTCTGCTTATAGGTTTTGCAAGATGCGGAAAAGGTCGGACCTTTTCCCGAAAAAATATAAACGCCATCAGCGTTTACATTTTTTGTCTTGGCAGGAGCACCTGCACCCTGTATATGATATGTGGTGGTTAATGTACCACCACGATTACTGATATGGTGGTTGAAGTTCCATCTGATTTAAAAGTGGTGGCACTTTTTGCCATCACTTTGCTTGTTTGGTGGCATTTTCCGCCTCCGCTTTTCCATTTTGATGGCACTTTCCGCCACCATGACTTTTTTCACTCTGATTTGAGTGGTGGCGCTTTTTGCCGTCACTTTGCTGTTTTGACGGCGCTTTTTGCCCCCACTTTTGCATTTTGACGGCACTTTTTGCCTCCATACTTTTTCGGCTCTGATTTGTGCGGGGGCGCTTTCTGCCCCCACTTTGTGGTTTTGGGGGCGCTTTTTGCCCCCATATTCATGTTTTGGCGGCACTTTTCGCCCCCACTTGCCGGATTCACCTATTCAGTTATCTCTTTTGCCATTTCATTCGCATCCGATATCACATTTTCTGCTACATCTATATCCGCTTCCGGCATCTCATTTGTTTCAGGCGGTATATCCACTTCATCCTGTTCACTTATCACAGAATCCCCTACTGCCGCTTCATAATCCATTTCTTCTGCAACCTTGATCCGATTACGCTGCGGCTCATAATCCGGATTGTAATAATCTTCGTAACCATAGATTTTCTGTTCAAAGTACTTCCTTGGACATTTGCCCCGCATGGTGAAATAACCTTTTGCCTCAAGCTCTGCATTATATTCCTTTATAATTGCATATGCCTTTGTCATCCCGATACCAAGCATCCGGCTTATCTCGCCTGCATCTATGAATGCTTCCTTTATACCCTTCATGCAGCTCCTCCTTTCATAAATTGTTATTTTAAATACGTGTTTTCACAAAGCAGCTATCCTGCTCTTTATTTATTCCGTATTTTTAGTTCGTGTTTATCTTAATATCCTTTTCAGAATTTGTCAATAGAACTTTTTATATTTACGCACTTGCAATTCGTTTTTGTTTATGATAAAGTAATCGTACAATCATAAATAAGTCACTTACTGATACGTATTTCATTTAATATCAATCTGATACGCATCTTTACAACGGACTATTTCATATAAAGGAAGGTGGACAGAATGACTAATTCTCATTCCATTAAAATCACTATGTCTTCTCCAGAAGAAATCGGGAAGGCAATACAGAAACAGCGCAGAGCACAGAAGATTACTCAAAAAGAGTTTGCACAGCATCTTGGTAAATCAGAACGCACTATCCAGAAATATGAGTCTGGTGAAATACTAATGAAGATAGATGTTTTAAAACAGATTGCTAATGAATTAAATGTTCCATGGCAGGAGCTTTTATCTCCAGAAGATAATAATATTCCCAAATATAATACGACTACTAAATATCCGGCATATGAATTCCACACTATGTCAGATGTAATCAACGCTCTCTTTGCCATAACTGAACTTACTGATTTTTCATTTGAGCTGACCAACACCAAACCTCCTGAAAATCCTGAATGGACTGCCGGGATCAAGGTTAATGGCAAAGGCAATGGAAAATATGATGCAGACTTCTGTCTCTTTATGGAAAACTGGATAGCAAAGAAGAATATGCTTCAGACAGGAAAGCTTTCAAAAGAAAAGTTTGATTCATGGAAATCAGATATGTTAGCATATTATAAGGATTCCCGACTGGATAATGAAGCTGATTCAAAAACTGAATAATTGCAGGCTTACACCTTTAGTAAAGAAAAAGCTCCGGCACACTCCTTCTCGCAAAAGGAATGACCGAAGCTATGTAAGTGATTGACCCGAAGGCTTTATAATCACCCTGAACAAGTAGATTATATCATAGCCTTTTGATGATTGCACAACAATTTTTACAAAAAGGAGATGATATTTATGCCAGCTTACAAAGATGAAAAAACTGGTAAATGGTTCGCCAAGTTCTATTACACGAACTGGCAGGGAATCAAGAAACAGAAGTGGAAAAGAGGCTTCGCCACCAAAAAGGAAGCTTTAGGATTTGAAAGGGACTTTTTGGAACAGCAGTCTGCCAATCCTGACATGACATTTCAAAACCTTTATGAAATTTATATGGAGGATATGGCTGCAAGACTTAAGCAGTCAACTCTTCTGACAAAAAAGGCGGTACTACAGACGCATATTCTTCCATTCTTCGGCAGCAAGCCGATAAATGAAATCAAAGCCTCTGATGTACGAAGATGGCAGGCGAAGCTTATGAGTTCGCCGAATAATTACTCCCAGACCTATCTGAAGAAGATTAACACGGAGCTTAACAGCATCATCAATTACGCCAAGCGATTCTATGATCTCAACACCAATCCCTGCGGCAAGGCAGGCACCATTGGAAAGGCTAAAGCAGAGGAAATGGATTACTGGACTTATGATGAATATATTGCCTTCAGGGAAGGGGTAAAAGATAAGCCATTATCATATATCTGCTTTGAAGTCCTGTACTGGACTGGTATGCGAGAAGGTGAACTGCTTGCTCTATCACTTGCTGATATTGACTTTGATAACAAGACAATATCCATCAACAGAACATATCTGCGGATAGAAGGAAAAGATGTATTTACATCACCTAAGACAAGAAAAAGTAAGCGAAAGATTCCGATTCCGGATTTTCTCTGCCAGGAGCTATCAGACTATATCCAGTCAAGGTATATGCTTGACGCAGATGAAAGGCTGTTCCCGGTAACAAAATCATATCTCTCACACGAGATGATAAGAGGTTGCAAAAACACAGGTGTAAAGAAGATACGAATCCACGATATCAGGCATTCGCACGCCAGCTTACTTATTAATCAGGGCTGTGATGCGCTGATGTTAGCAGACAGGCTCGGACACGAGAAAGTATCCACAACACTTAACACATACTCTCATCTGTTTCCACATAAACAGCAGGAGCTTGTGCATAGTCTGGAATCATTACAGGCGACAGATTCGCCAACACCTGAACCACCATCTGATAACCCTCTGCTTGAAGCAGCAGGTATCACATGTGAAGTGCCTCAGACTCAAGACAATGGCTCAGATGTAACAATCCGACCTCAGTTTGGACCTGCGTTAGTACCACCAAATACCGCATCAGGGAAAATCATCCAGATGCCACAAAGAAAGATCATATAAAAGAAATCCAGCAGTCATCAGGGTTTCTTGCTATTAAAGTCAATGACAACCAACTGAAAATGATAGAAAAAAGAGTAGTTGCTATTAGTAGCAAATTAGTAACAGAGCAAAAGAAAAAGTCTCGGAAGCCGCTTGTTTAGCGGGTTCCAAGACTTGTGGCTCTTATTCAAACTCAATCGTAGCCGGTGGTTTACCCGTGCAGTCATACAGCACGCGGTTAACTCCCTTGACTTCGTTCACTATTCTGTTGGCAACCTTATTGAGCACCTCCCATGGAATCTGTGCTGCTTCGGCTGTCATGAAATCTACTGTGTTGACAGCACGGAGTGCAATCGCGTAATCGTATGTACGCTCATCACCCATGACACCAACGCTTCTCATGTTGGTAAGTGCTGCAAAGTACTGACCCAGATTGCTTGCGATACCTGCCTTGGCAATCTCATCGCGGTAGATGAAATCAGCTTCCTGAACGATGCGTACCTTCTCGGCTGTTACTTCACCGATGATGCGGATGCCAAGTCCAGGACCTGGGAATGGCTGACGGTATACAAGGTATTCAGGGATACCGAGCTCAAGGCCGGCTCTTCTTACCTCATCCTTGAAGAGGTCACGTAACGGCTCAACTATCTCCTTAAAATCAACATAATCAGGAAGTCCTCCTACGTTGTGATGTGACTTGATTGTTGCTGACTTGCCAAGTCCTGATTCAATAACATCAGGATAGATAGTTCCCTGAACAAGATAATCAACTGCTCCGATCTTCTTGGCTTCTTCCTCGAATACGCGGATGAATTCCTCGCCGATAATCTTACGCTTGCGCTCAGGCTCCTCAACACCCTTAAGCTTCTCATAGAAACGCTCCTGAGCATTGACGCGGATAAAGTTAAGGTCATATGGACCATCCGGTCCGAATACAGCCTCTACTTCATCGCCCTCATCCTTACGGAGAAGACCGTGATCTACAAACACACATGTAAGCTGCTTGCCTACTGCCTTAGCAAGAAGTACTGCTGCAACCGATGAATCAACACCGCCGGAAAGAGCACACAGAACCTTGCCGCTGCCAATCTTAGTGCGGAGTGACTTAATCGTGTTATCTACAAATGAATCCATCTTCCAGTCACCTGCACAGTTACATACATCAAAGAGGAAGTTGTGAAGCATCTTCTTACCTTCCTGCGTGTGCATAACCTCCGGGTGGAACTGGACTGCATAAAGCTTTCTTGTCTTATTCTCCATTGCTGCAACAGGACAGTTCTTTGTTGTTCCTGTTACCTTGAAGCCCTCTGGAGCTTCAGCAATGTAATCTGTATGGCTCATCCATGTTACAGTCTTGCTGCTTACGTTGTGGAACAGAAGTGACTTACAGTCAACCTCGACTTCCGTCTTGCCATATTCACTTACAGGTGCTGTTGCAACAGTACCACCAAGCTTGTACGCCATGAGCTGACAGCCGTAGCAAATTCCCAGAATTGGTACTCCTGCGTCAAATATAGCCTTGTCATATGTAGGTGATGTTTCATCATATACACTGTTAGGGCCGCCTGTAAATATAATTCCCTTTGGCTTTTTGGCAAGAATCTCATCGAGACTCATAGTATAAGGTACTATCTCACAGTAAACATTACACTCTCTGACTCTTCTGGCTATCAGCTGATTATACTGTCCACCAAAATCAAGAACCAATACGAGTTCCTTTTTCATTCTTCTCCTCCGTTCCACGCGCGCAGGCGCATGCTGATAATTAATTCAAATCTGTAAATTTTATTATACAAAATTCCACCGGATATATCAACCTCATAATCCGGCTTAAATACAAGAATTTTTTGGATATAAATTGGGATATAAATTTTATTTTGCTGCGATATTTTGCAACAAATACATTTTATATATTGTAATATAAATGAAGACGCATCTTCAATACCTTTGCGAGGGGGACAACCAATGAACTGGCAGGATAACAAACCTGATTTTGAACGGCTAATGAAGCTGTATGGCTCTGATGTGTACCGCATGTCCGTGCTAAGGCTTCAGGATGCTGAGGAAGCCAAAGATGTATTTCAGACAGTATTTATGCGGCTTTACTGCTGTAATAAGGATTTTGAGTCCGACAGCCACATACGGCACTGGCTTCTCAAAGTAACCGTAAATGAATGTATCAATATCCACAAAAGTGCATGGAAGCGCCATGTCATGTCTGCATCCTGCAGCACAGCTGACCGAATAGATGCTGCTGACACAACATACGGCAATCAGTGTAGTGAATATAATAATTGCAGCAATGAGCGAACCGGCATCTGGGACGTTGTGAGCAGCCTCCCGCCCAAATACCGTGATGTCATTTTCCTGTATTACTACGAAGAACTTTCAACCGCTGAAATTGCCGGTATTCTTGGCATAATGCAGACAGGCGTGCGCTCGCGGCTCAAACGTGCACGCGACATTCTTAAGAAGGAGGCCGATAATTATGAATTTTAAAGATGAATTTAACAAATGCTGTTCCAATATAAATGTACCCGACAGCATTTACAGGGATACGCTTGACAATATTTACAAGCAGACAACAGATGCAGCCGGGCAGACTAAGATGAACACATCCATTATGAAGCGCATCAGGGCAAACATGCAAAACAGGTCCCGTACCCCACTGCGTGTTACCGCTGCAATAGCGTGCGCGGTTATCATTGCCGTTATCACTGTAACCGGCGTGTCCGCATTGAGACAGCTCAACAAAAATGACGGAGGTATTGGTGGTATTTATCCCGAACCTGTCTATAATGCAGTTGGAATAAAGCCATTTACAGTGCTTGCCGGGCCTTCCAGTGAAGCCGTAACCAAAAGCGGCATCACAATATCTCCGATTCCAATGAATACATGTGGAACCGGCAATGCTGCTTCTGATACAATATATGATTTCAGTGCCCTCCCGGATTCATGGACAATTGCAGGCATATATGACGTTAATCTTTCGGTTTCCGGAAGCAATATAAGCCGGATAGAATATCTTTCATCAAGTGATAACTTTATATTCCTTCCTGCAGATACTGATGATACAGGCAGCATTGTCTTCAGCAGTGCCGGAACCTCCTACAGTATCGTGATTAGCGATATTGAAAGCAGCTTCGCTGCGGACGATGGCATTTACATTGCATTAATCACCAATGGCGAAGCCTTGGAAGAGGAAGATCCGGCGGCAGATATAACCGCATGTGTAACATTTGATGACGGAAGCATCTCCGTCAACCGGTATAGGCTGGCAGCCGGTGACAGTACCATGAATAATAACAGTATCAATATAAAGCTTGAAACCGATTACGCAGAGGCCGCAAGCCTCGCCGCACAGGACGCTCTGGATAAGGCTGATGCCACCAGGCAGGCCGGAGCTGATGCTGCCGAAGAAGCCGTTAACCGTGCTAAGGCTGCCGAGCAGGCTGAGATTGAACGCATGAAGCAGGATTACAGCAGACAGGCAGAGATTGCCCGTATGAAGCAAGAGGCTGTCTGCATAAGCGAATCGATTGCAAGAGAAAATGCTTCCATTGCAAAAGAAAATGCACTTAAGCAGTCAGCCTCAGCTGCACAGCGCTCCAACTAAATATGTTTAATTCCTTATATTTATAATCAGTCCCTCTTCTTGTAGTTCTCGTAGCTGTGCTCTACCTTTGGTGTCTGCGCCCAGAGCTCGTCAGCGCGTGGCTGCCAGTTCTTTGCATACTGCTCACACTTGCCGCAGAGATGCTCTACGCTCTCAGGTGACTGAAGGTCTGTTGACTTTGCTCCCGTCTCCTTAACCATTCTCTGAAGGATCTCAGGATTCTCAAGCATTGGACACGGGCGAAGGTGATTCTCATTGAATGGCTGGTTATCTCTGTATGCCATAAACAATGGCTGGTGAAGTATCTCAAGGAGTGAATGTGTTCTTATGTTAGCTCCTGAGTAATGGATGAATACACAAGGCTCTGCATCACCATTTGCATTAATATGGAAATAATTTCTGCCACCTGCAATACATCCGCCTACGAACTCACCATCATTCTGGAAGTCCATTGTGAAGAGACCCTTGCCCGTTGTAAGCTTTCTTATCTCGCGAACTCTTGTTCTCATGTATGTTCTCTGCTCAACTGTCGGAAGCAGGTCAACGGCTGCATCATTGCCGACAGGCATGTAATGGAAGTAAAATGCGTAACGGCATCCCTTATCAACCATGAGGTCAACGAATTCATCACTTGTTACAGTCTCAATATTCTTTGATGTGTAGCAGATTGAAGTACCGAAGATAAGTCCATTTTCCTTAAGGAGATCCATGGCATGCATAACCTTGCCGTATACTCCGTCACCTCTTCTGAGGTCATTAACAGCTTCAAAGCCCTCAAGACTGATTGCAAGGTAAAGGTTGCCTACGCGGAGCATTTCATTACAAAATGCCTCATCAACAAGTGTACCGTTTGTGTATGCAAGGAATGCACAGTCATTGTGCTTCTCGCAAAGCTTAATTATATCTGCCTTCCTTACAAGCGGCTCGCCGCCTGTGAACATATACAGATAGATACCAAGCTCTTTGCCCTGCTTGATAAGATTATCCATCTCATCAAATGTAAGATTCAGCTTGTTACCATACTCTGCTGCCCAGCAGCCTGTGCAGTGAAGGTTACATGCACTGGTAGGATCCATAAGAATCAGCCATGGCACGTTGCACTGGTGTACCTCGCGCATCTTTCTGATTGTCTTTGTTCCGTGGAAGAATGCCTCATATCCAAGATTAAGCGCTGCTGTCTTGAGTACATGCGGATCAATCTCATCAAGCACTTTGTTGATGTACTTATTGAATGCTCCATCCTTGTCACGGATCATTTTCCTGATATTATCATAATCAAGGTCAAGCTTCTCATCTCCCATATACTTCTGCATAAGGTCAACAATCTTAACTATTGCCTCTTCTCTGTTCTTGTCAACATCCTTAAGCACTACATCAATTGCCTTACTGAATGCCAGTCTTGCTGCTGCATGTGTCATCGTTCCCATATTAGTCTCCATTCCGTGTATGTCTCATTATATGACATACATCTGCATTTTTATTTGTGTTTTATAATGAATCAATCATTCTTACCGTATCATGTACGACCCAAAAGTTAAGCACTCCGTCAATTACAAGATTAATCCCTATGAGCACCATAACGAATTCCACAACCTTAAGCGGAATTACAAGAAGCATTGCTCCGAGCGCGCCTGCAATAACTGCAAGTATAAGTATCAGCCACCACTTACTTATGCCGAACCTTTTGGCATCAAGCGATGTCTGTATCTTAAATACCGCATCAATCAATACAATAACTCCGATAAATGCAGGTATAAGCTCTGCTATCCATTCCGTCCTGAACAAAAATATACATCCCGCTACAAGCGAAAATATTCCCATCGCCAGGTCGAACTGAAATGCAAGCTGATACATATCATGTGAAAAGTAACCCAGAAGTCTTATTATTCCATAGAACATAAGCACAACTCCAAGCACCCTGCACACTGTTAACATAGCCGTCTGCGGTCGTATTATCAGGTAAATTCCTATTACAATAAGCACAATTGACAGTATGCTGTATGCCAGCTTTGTTCTTTTAAGGGAATTCATATCTGCATCACTCCTTTCCCTATCAATTGGCATCATTTTATTAGTTTTTCCGACAAAATCCAACAGACAAAAAAAGCCGGATGCACAAAATTTGTGCACCCGGGCATTTTTGTCTAAATTTTAACTATCTTTATTTAAGATACTTCTTAACATACTGTCCTGTATATGAGCTCTTAACCTTAGCAACCTGCTCCGGCGTTCCTTTTGCAATGACGGTTCCGCCGCCGTCTCCACCTTCGGGTCCCATATCTATTATATAATCTGCGGTCTTAATGACATCAAGATTATGTTCAATCACGACTACTGTATTACCGCCGTCTGCAAGCTTATGAAGAATCTCAACAAGCTTATGCACATCGGCAAAGTGAAGTCCCGTTGTAGGCTCATCAAGTATATACATCGTTCTTCCGGTGCTGCGCCTTGAAAGCTCCGTTGCAAGCTTTATCCTCTGAGCCTCACCGCCCGACAGCTCCGTTGACGGCTGCCCCAGCCTGATATATGAGAGTCCGACATCATTAAGGGTCTCAATCTTACGTCTGATTGAAGGCACATTCTCAAAAAATGTAACCGCCTCCTCAACTGTCATATTAAGTATATCGTAGATATTCTTACCTCTGTAACGTACCTCAAGCGTCTCTCTGTTATATCTCTTACCGCCGCATACTTCACACGGAACATATACATCAGGCAGGAAATGCATCTCTATCTTAAGTATTCCGTCTCCGTTACATGCCTCGCATCGTCCACCCTTCACATTAAAGCTGAATCTGCCCTTGCTGTAACCACGTTCCTTGGCATCCGTTGTTGCCGCAAACAGGTCTCTTATCATATCAAATACACCTGTATACGTCGCCGGATTAGATCTCGGTGTACGCCCGATAGGTGACTGGTCAATCGTAATTACCTTGTCCAGTTTCTCGATTCCTATAATGTCATCATGCTCTCCCGGAATCGTTCTTGCACGGTTGAGATCTCTTGACAGTCTCTTGTTAAGAATCTCATTGACAAGAGAACTCTTACCCGAACCCGACACACCGGTAACACAGGTAAATACGCCAAGCGGTATATCTACATCTATATTCCTGAGGTTATGTTCTCTTGCCCCCTTAATCGTTATAAAATCAACCGGCTTGCGTCTTGTCTTCGGCACCGGAATCCTAAGTCTTCCGCTGAGGTATGCTCCGGTTATGGAATCAGGATTCTTCATTATCTCTTCCGCTGTTCCGACTGCTACCACCTGTCCGCCGTGTTCTCCGGCTCCCGGTCCTATATCGACTATACAGTCCGCTGCCCTCATCGTATCCTCATCATGCTCAACAACTATGACTGAATTACCGAGGTCTCTCAAATGGGTAAGCGTTGCAAGCAGCTTGTCATTATCCCTCTGATGAAGGCCTATACTTGGCTCATCAAGAATATACGCAACACCTACAAGTCCCGAACCTATCTGTGTGGCAAGCCTTATTCTCTGAGCTTCTCCTCCGGAAAGTGTTCCCGTTGCACGGCTTAAGCTCAGATAATCAAGTCCTACATCAATGAGAAACTGTATTCTTGCCTTAATCTCTCTGAGTACCTGTTCTCCGATTGCAAGCTGGAAGCTTGATAACTTCATATTATCAAGAAAATCCTTAAGCTTCGCGATAGACATATCTGTTATCTCAAATATATTCTTATCACCTACAGTAACCGCAAGTGACTCCTTCTTAAGCCTCTGTCCGTGGCACTCTGAACATGGTGTTATCCGCATGAACTGCTCATACTCCTGCTTGGTCGTCTCAGATGCAGTCTCCCTGTAACGTCTCTCAACATTCTTAATAAGTCCTTCAAATGCCACATCATAGACACCGACACCTCTCTGTCCCCTGTAATGTACCTGTACTGTATGACCTTTTGTTCCATGGATAATAATATCCTTTATGTCATCCGGGTAATCCTTGAATGGTGTATCAACCGAGAAACCATACTCCCTGGCAAGCGCATCAATTATCGCTCTCGTATAGCTTGTCTTATCCGTTACAGACTGCCAGCCAAGCACTACTATCGCACCTTCACTTATTGAAAGTCTCTTATCCGGAATCATAAGGTCTACGTCAAATTCCATCTTATATCCAAGCCCGAAGCATACGGGACACGCACCGAACGGATTATTGAACGAAAAGCTTCTCGGCTCTACTTCATCTATGCTTATTCCGCAGTCAGGGCATGAAAAGCTCTGGCTGAAATGCATCTCTTCTCCTCCTATGACATCAATAGTCATAAGTCCTTCTGCCAGCTTAAGTGCCGTCTCTATCGAATCCGTAAGTCTCTTCTGTATTCCGTCTCTTACAGACAGGCGGTCCACAATAATATCAATATTATGCTTCTTATTCTTATCGAGCTTAATCTCATCAGTAAGCTCATACATGCTTCCATCCACATTAACACGCACATATCCGCTCTTCTTGGCCTGCTCAAAAAGCTTCACGTGTTCACCCTTACGTCCTCTTACAACGGGTGCAAGTACCTGAATCTTAGTACGCTCCGGAAGTGCCATTATCTGGTCTGCCATCTGGTCAACAGTCTGCTTACGTATCTCTCGTCCGCACTTAGGGCAGTGTGGTATTCCGGCTCGTGCATACAGAAGCCTGAAATAATCATATATCTCTGTGACTGTTCCAACCGTAGACCTTGGATTGCGGTTAGTTGACTTCTGGTCTATTGATATTGCCGGTGACAGTCCTTCAATGCTCTCTACATCCGGCTTCTCCATCTGCCCGAGAAACTGTCTTGCATACGAAGATAATGATTCCATGTATCTTCTCTGTCCCTCTGCATATATCGTGTCAAATGCAAGTGAACTCTTACCCGAGCCGCTCAGTCCCGTAAGCACCACAAGTTCATTGCGCGGTATATCCACATCGATATTCTTAAGATTATGCTCATTAGCGCCTCGTATCTTAATATACGTCCTGTTCAAATTACCTTTTACAGCCATTACTTTTTGTTATACACCTTTCTAATATACCTGAATGTTTCTTTTTCTCCCTTGTCCTTAAGCATATTAAGCAGAAGCTCAATATCCTTCGCCGTATCAGGATGAAGTCTGCGGGACTTCTCCCGGTAGTAATACTCTATCGAATCCGCGTCCGTATATGACGCACCATTATATATCTTGGATGCCGCCACTCTGTCACAGAACATCTCCACAACATACTTCTTGGGCATCGGAACCGGCTCAACCTGACGTGTTGTCAGGTTATAATCCGTCCAATACTCAAAATGATGCGGGTTACGGCCTTTGTGGTGTATCCATGCAGCAGAATATCCTATTGTCTCTCTCTCCGCTTCATTAGGGCTCCTTGTTCCCTGATAATATCTGGCACCCGTCATGAATTCCACAGGTGAATACTTGGACAGGTCATGCCTTAATCCCTGCCGGAATATTCCCGCCTTAAAACAATGCATCATTACCTTATGCCTGTGTCTTGTTATTGTGCGAAGATGCCCGAAGAACTTCTTCGCAGTAATCTTATACCTGTCCATTAATATGTTTCCTTACCTCAATCATCTGGTCTCTGAGCTGTGCTGCCTCCTCAAAATTAAGCTCTGCTGCAGCCCTGTGCATATTCTTCTCTATCTGTCTTGCGACCTTCTCAAGCTCCCTGCGGCTCATCGATTCATAATCCTTCTCAAGGTTCATGGTATCCTTAGGCTCAGCCGCCCTGCTTATGCTGATAAGGTCTCTTACCGCCTTCTGTATAGTCTTAGGCGTTATGTTATGTTCCTCATTATACTTCTGCTGTATTGCACGTCTTCTCTCTGTCTCGTCTATAGCCTGTCTCATCGAATCCGTAATCGTATCGGCGTACATTATTACATGTCCTTCAGAATTACGCGCGGCACGTCCGATAGTCTGTATAAGAGATGTCTCTGTTCTTAAGAAACCTTCCTTATCGGCATCAAGTATCGCAACAAGCGTAATCTCAGGTATATCAAGTCCCTCTCGCAGAAGATTGATTCCGACAAGCACATCAAATACATCAAGTCTCATATCACGTATAATCTTGGTTCTCTCAAGCGCATCTATATCTGAATGAAGATATCTTACACGTATTCCGACCTCCTTCAGATACTTGGTAAGATCCTCTGCCATATTCTTGGTAAGTGTGGTAACCAGAACCTTATGCTTATTCTTTGTCTCTTTATTAATCTCTGTTATAAGATCATCAATCTGCCCTTCCACAGGTCTTACCGATATCTCCGGATCCAGAAGTCCCGTAGGTCTTATAATCTGTTCCGCTCTGAGCAGTTCATGGTCTGCCTCGTACTGTGCCGGTGTTGCCGACACAAAAAGCATCTGGTCTATCTTACTCTCAAACTCCTGAAAATTAAGTGGTCTGTTATCCTTTGCTGACGGAAGCCTGAATCCATAATCAACCAGCGTTGTCTTACGTGACTGGTCACCTGCATACATTCCTCTTATCTGCGGCACCGTAATATGTGACTCATCTATTATTATAAGAAAATCCTTAGGAAAATAATCAATCAGTGTATATGGCGGCATTCCCGGTGCAAGTCCCGTAAGATGTCTCGAGTAATTCTCTATTCCTGAGCAGAACCCTGTCTCCTGGAGCATCTCTATGTCAAAATTCGTGCGTTCCTCTATACGCTGCGCCTCGATCAGCTTATCTTCGCTCTTAAAATACTTAATACGCTCTTCTAATTCCGCCTTAATTCCTGCTATGGCAGCCTCCATCTTCTCCTTCTCAACAATATAATGTGAGTTGGGAAATATTGCGACATGTTCAAGAACTGACTTAATCTCTCCGGTAAGCGTATCCACTTCTGTAATTCTGTCTACCTCATCACCGAAGAATTCCACACGTACCGCATCACCGCTCGAAGCTGACGGATATATCTCAACGACATCTCCATGCACCCTGAACGTACCACGCTTAAAATCCATCTCATTGCGCACATACTGCATGTCCACAAGCTTGCGTATAACATCATCCCTGTCAGCTTCCATCCCAGGTCTTAAGGATACAACCATATTACGATAATCGATAGGCGCACCAAGTCCGTATATACATGACACAGATGAAACTATAATAACATCATTGCGCTCTGACAAAGCTGCTGTTGCCGAATGTCTCAGCTTATCAATCTCATCATTGATAGATGAATCCTTGGCTATATAGGTATCACTTGAAGGGACATACGCCTCCGGCTGATAATAATCATAATAGGAGACAAAGTACTCAACTGCATTCTCCGGAAAGAACTCCTTCATCTCCCCGTACAGCTGTGCGGCAAGCGTCTTATTATGAGAGACAATAAGCGTCGGCTTCTGAAGCTTCTGTATTATATTCGCCATTGTAAATGTCTTGCCTGAGCCTGTTACACCAACAAGCGTCTGAAACTGGTTGCCTTCCATAAATCCTGCAACAAGCCTGTCTATTGCCTGCGGCTGGTCACCGGTAGGCTGATATTCACTGTGAAGTCTGAATTCCATAACAATCCCCATTCCTGCCCGGCTTTCAGGGCATCCCAAGTTTGTGTACAAACATATTTCCCGATAATTCATTATATCATTCTACACTTAAAATGTACAGTATAATCGAATAGTTGTTCTATTGCGTTATTCCGGAATTTTATAAAAAATGGCGTGCCTCAATGAATTTTCATTTATGGCACACCATTTTCATCTTATTATTTTATTACCCGGTTAAATAAAAGTTATCTTTCGGATTTCCTGTTCTTACTGCTGTATGTAATTCCTAATAATACTGCAGCACTTACGGCAATCAGTGCCATAAGAATTACTACCGGAGCCCTGTCACCTGTCTGTGTCGAAGATACATTTTCTCCTGTCTGTACCACGTCAGAAGCAGCTTCCTTATAAGCTATTGCAAACGGACTGAGCTCTGAAACTTCCACACTAAGTCCATCTGATATCACATACGGATCCATTACATCGAGCACTCCTGATTTAAGCAGATGCAGCACCTTGAATGTATATGTCTGTGCATCTGTCCCCTCAGGATATGCAAATGTCACAGTAATATTTCCATCGAATGTAAGTGGATTACCTGCGGCATCTACAAGCTCTACTTCGTAATATACAAACTGCATATTTTCCAAATCCATATTCTGATTTGCTACAGCCTGTCTTATTCTGTCTGCCTCACTCTGTCCCGCAGTCTTTGGTATTGCGCGCAAATATACATTACCGGAATTAACTGCGATACCTGCCGCATTCTTAATTACTGTTCCATTCTTTACTGATACTGTTGCATTAATGCCCGATACATTAAGACTTCCCGATGCTGCAGTTGAAGCAGCTGCATTGCCTGCCTTTGCTGAATCATCTGCACCATTATTGTCGTCACTGTTTCCTGTTGTGTCTGAAGCTGTCTGTGCTGTCGTTGTCGGCTGTGGCTTCGTTGTCGCCTGCGCTGTCGTTGTCGGCTGTGGCTTCGTTGCTGCCTGCGCCGTTGTTGTAGGCTGTGGCTTTGTTGCTGCCTGTGCCGTTGTTGTAGGCTGTGGCTTCGTTACCGCCTGCGCCGTTGTTGTCGGCTGTGGCTTCGTTACCGCCTGCGCCGTTGTTGTAGGCTGTGGCTTCGTTGTTGCCTGCGCTGTCGTTGTCGGCTGTGGCTTCGTTGATGCCTGCGCCGTTGTTGTCGGCTGTGGCTTCGTTGTATCCTGCTTATCCAGTGCTTTATATGATCTTACATCCATTGTACCTCTTACTTCCGGCACAACTGCGCTATATACAACGCGGTTACTTATTACAGTTGAAACCCCTCCAGCCGGTGAATAAGTAGTTCCACCAAGCTTCGTAAACTTGCTTAAGTCATCCGCCGAGGCAGTATATGTAATGGCATTGCCATCCTCAACAACCGATATATACACATACCCGGAATCAACCGATATGCTTCCGGAAGATGCGCCCTGTGATATACCGTTAAGCTTATATGTATCTGTACTGCCATTTGCATCGATTACCCTTAACTTTGCAATCTTATCTCCGCTATTGTATGTGTTCAATATATATGTCACACCATCTGACACGGCTACCGCGTTAGATACCGAATATGCTGAAGTATCCGACATAATATTATGCCATTTTCCATTTTCCAATACTGCTGCATTAGCAGAGCCGTTAGAAAAGCTGAAATTGCCATATGCAACAGCAGGTACGCCATTATAATCAAATATCTCCGGAGAATTAATGCTGTTTACATCAATTGCTTCTCCGGTTTCTGTAAGTCTGCCGTCAATGAGTTTATACAGCTTTGCTGACTTTCCATTATTATCAATCAGTGCATATAATGAACCGCCCGCAACTCCCAATGCCGGTGCATTAGCTGTATATCCTTCAATTACATCTACCTGCTGCCATACGCCATTATTATACTTTTTAAGTATTGTCCGCCCCTGTCCTGATGAATAATCCGCAATGAGTACATATGAAGTTCCATCATACGCAGCTATTGAGGTTTTTATACCTGATGAACCCGATGCACACTCACCAAGATTTTTCCAGTCAGATCCATCATATTTTAATATATTTGCCGAACGTATATCTTCCGCAAGTATATAAATATCATTGCCATCCGCCACAGCCTTTGCAGCTGATGCAGTAATTGATGAGAACGGACTCGTGCCGTCACGGTCTGTCACAGGACTCCACAGCTTGAGAGCGCTATAGTCCGCAAACTGTATATTAAAACTTACTGAATCGTCTGTCTGTGCAGTAACATTTATCTTTATTCCTGAATTACGCCCATCCGAATAACAGATAGCATCATCCGTTATCTTCTTACTCATATCAAGACTGCCTATCTCCTGACGTGTTGCATTGTATGACGCAAGTCCCACCTGTGCATTCTCAACAATACCGTCAGAGGCAGTTATACTTGTATCTCCCGGTCTGAATACATATATATAATCTTTTCCCTGAAGATTTCCCTCATCCTTAAGTGAAGGATTGACTCTGTAAACTATAAGTCCATCTCCCGGTGCACCTTGGTCAAGTGACTTCTTATCACTTGATGAACCTGCTTTGCGATATTCAACAACAAAGTACTCTGAGGCTGACATAGGCGTATAGAACTTCAGTGCCTGGACTTTATCCGCATCATTGTATGCAGCTGCAGCATCATATAATACATACGAATTATCAGCTGCCGGCTTCTCATTAACAGTAGTCCATCCGATTGCCTCTCTTGTAACAGCAAGCGGCCAAGGTCTCTGACCCGGCACACCCATCGGGTCCCATATGCCTACAGGATTCTCACCACTGCCCGCATACTGGTAAGATGACCGGTAATAATCAGGTATTCCAAATGTATGTATATACTCATGTGCTGCTGTGTGAATATCAAACATTCCGGTTGGAAGTGCCGCACTTGTCCTATTCTCTATCACATTGTATGCACCTATCCTCCTGCCTGCGAAGCTTGACGTATTACCGCCTGTTGAGGAATGTGGTGTAAACTGATTCTGTGATGTTACAGATGGTATAATCATAAAATTATCTATTATGCCATCATTATTAAGATCCAGCTGTGCACCATCATAAGACGGATATGCTTCATCCAGCTTACGGGCTATCTCATCAATCATAAGCGCCTCACCCGTTGCACCTTTATAATTATCAACAGTATTATCCATCTCTATGTATGTCACAGTGCCGTCATCATTAGTCTGTGGAAATACAGAGTCAACCTGATGCCTGCCTCCCGATATATCATAAAAATATTCTTTAAAAGAACCTTTCCAGAACTTGTCATTCTGTCCGTTGAATGTTCTCTGAAAATACTCCCAATATGTTCTTGGAGCACCTTCTATCGCACTTGTATACGCCTTATTATATCCGCTGACAGAATAATCCGATGTGTCTCCCGCGAACTTCACAACAACCACCACATTAGCAGCTTTTACAACAGGCTGGGCAGCGTCAACTTTTCTGATTGTTCCTGATATGTTATCAGGTAATACTATCATTCCCACTGCCAGCGAAGCCGCTGCAACCATGCCTGTTACTTTCTTTATAAAGCTGCAGCTTTTAGTTCTTGTTTTTCCATATGTTTTTTTCTTCATACGCAATTCCTCTCTCATATTTATCTATCTTATTGACATGAATCTGTCATTAAGCATCATTGCTTCCGTACTAACGTGTTATATCACCTTTTATAACTTCAATTGCCTTCTGCAGCTGGTTATCCTTAGAGGCATCATATTCTGTAAGATTATTGAATTCATCTGACAATTCTTCCACAATATCAGGTGTAACACCATGTCCATGGATATCCTGTCCTTTCGGTGTAAAATACTTAGCCATCGTGTATTTTATTGCACTTCCGTCAGACATTCTTCTTATAGTCTGGACAATTCCCTTGCCAAATGTCTGAGTACCGATAATTGTACCTGCTCCGTAATCCTGCACTGCCCCGGCAAATATCTCAGATGCGCTTGCGCTCTCACCATTAACAAGCACTGCAAGAGGAACATCTATCACATCAGGATTGCTTCCGTTATATTCCTGACGATTGCCGTATTTGTCCTCAGTATATACTATAAGCCCATCCGGAAGGATCTCATCAAGCATATCTACAACAACATTCAGCAGTCCACCCGGATTAGAACGGATATCAATTACAAGCCCTTTCATGCCCAGTGTCTCAAGCTGCGCATATGCTTCCTTAAACTGTTGTGCCGTAACCTTATCAAATTCACTTATCGTAATCAGTCCCACTGAGTCATCCAGCATCTCATACGCAACAGTCTTTATCTCTACCTTGCGTCTTGTTACCGTAAGTTCCGTAATATCATCGGAACCATCCCGCCTGATTCCGATATTAACAGTTGTTCCCTCGTCACCTTTAATCTTGGCCACAACTGAATTCAGATCCTGATCTGCTACCGATTCACCATTAACAGTAACTATAACATCATTCTTGCGCATTCCCGCCTCTTTGCCGGGTGCACCATCATATGGCTCCACAACAAGAATTGTCCCATCATCATTCTTACGCACAACGACACCTATTCCGTAATACGCACCATTACTGCTCTCCTGTATCCTAGCATATTCGTCTGCAGTATAGTAGACTGTATACTTATCTCCATACGCATTAACATATGCCTTGTAAATATTATCAAGGACTTTACTGTCATCTATATCATCAAAATAAAAATCCTTAAGCGTCTGGTCTATAAGATTGAGCTTCTGCTCAGCCTCTGTTCCAATACCTGTGTTCCCATCATATGTCTCACTCTGGATATAAATACTTCCGTCAGTATCAGGTCTTATATATCCTTTCTTAACCGCTGCCGCAATGACAACGGCACATATTGTAAGCATTGTAAATGAACCGATAAGTAATCCCTGTATAACACCGCTTCTGTGGCGTTCCTTCTGTATTACGTTTTTTTCATTTACATTGTTATCATTATCAAAATTATCCATTACTGCCTCACTTCAAAATATAAAATTACCTATATGGCTTTATCCAAAGTATGACATAGGGTTGACATATTTGCCGTTAAGTCTTACACCAAAATGCAGATGAACGCCGGTTGAATTACCTGTAGTTCCCATGAGTGCTATTGTATCACCTTTCTTAACTTTGGTTCCCTCAGATACAAGCAGCTTTGAACAGTGCATATAGACCGTCATGAGTCCGTTGCCATGATTAATCCATATCCAGTTGCCCGCTGAACTGCTGTATGTTGCAAGAGTTACCGTGCCATCATATGCTGCATATATCGGATCTCCCGACACACCTCTTGTCTTGGCTCCTATATCCACACCATGATGCGGTGATGACCTGTCCTCCATATCTCCGTAAGGAGAGGTAATTCTTGTCGAAGGTGTCGGCCACTTGAACTTACCGCCATCGTATGTAGGAACCGTCACTGCAGGTGTTGTTCCATTCTTTTTGGCTTCCTCTGCCTTACGTCTCGCTTCTTCCTCCTGACGCTTTATCTCAGCCTCCATCGCAAGAATGGCAGCTTCCTGTTCCTTCTTGTCTTTTTCAAGCTGTGCCTGATATGCTTTGGCATCTGCGGATTTGTTGTCAAGTTTCTGAAGTTCATTCACCTTGGTGCTCTGTATGAGTGCAAGTGCCTGCTTCTGTCCTTCTACTTCTACCTGCATCTGTTCAAGTGACGTAAGATCTGCTTCAAGAAGCTCTTTAGTCTCCGCAATCTGCTGTTCCGTAGCTGCATATTGATCAAGCATCTGCCTGTCATACTCTGTAATCTTATTAATATATTCTGCCTTATTAAGAAGATCTGACATATCCTGTGCAGTTATCAGCATGTTAAGGTATGATGAATCGGTTCCATTCTCATACATATATTTTATGCGGAGCTTCATAGATTCATACTGTTCCTGTGACTGCTGCTGTACAGTCTCAAGCATCTCCTGTGCCTGTGTTATCTCATTTTTCTTATCTTCTATCTGTATTCCCAGAGAATTAATATCTCCGTCTATTGAAGCAAGATTACTGTCAAGTTCCTTAATGTAGCTCTCAATATTTTTTTTATCCTTATTAAGCTGGCTTAACTGATTCTGAACATCCTGCAGCTTCTTCTCTATAGCAGCCTTGGCATCATTGGCATTAGACAGGTCCTGCTTGGTGTCCGCAAGTGCCGGTCTGTAAGACGTCAGTGAAAGGACTGACACCAATATCACAGCTGTAACCTTCTTCACAACAGATTGCATTCTCCCTTTATGCAGTCTTATTTTCATTGTTCCCTCCATTATATACACAAAGGGGCTCCTACAACTGCGAATCTATTGTAAAAGCCCCTCTCCTTCTATGATTTCAATAATTATACGTTAGTATGCTTACGGAGTGCAAGTATACTTCCAAGGAAACCTATTCCGATTCCCACCCCCAGTGTTACAGGTGTAAGTACCCTGAATATACTTGATGCCGGAAGAAATGCAAGAATATTATTAAGTATTGAGAACTTAGTCAGCACATAATTAATAATATTCGCATACATGTATCTTATTATAATAAGCGGAATAATTGAACCAATCATACCGATAACTACACCTTCAACAACGAATGGTGCGTTAACAAACATATCAGTTGCACCAATCAGCTTCATAATTGATATCTCATCCTTACGTACAGTAACACCGATAACTACAGTATTCATAATAAGGAAAATAGATACTGCAAGAAGTATTACGATGATTGCCACAGATGCATATCCTACAAGTATTGCCACATTAGAAAGACTGCTTGCCATAACATCCGAACGGTTAACCTGTCTTATACCATCCATATTCTCAAGATATGTTACAAGCGTAGGCTGCATTGATGCATCATTAAGATATACCGAGTAAGAATCTGAAGATGCCAGAGGATTGTCATCCTTGAAGCCTTCCGCCAGATCCTGATATTGTCCAAAATAATCTTTGCTGAATGTACTCCATGCTTCTTCGGCAGATGTATAGTGAATACTTGCGACCTCAACCCTGCTTTCTATATTCTTGCCTATATCTGACTTCTGCTGGTCTGACAGGCCTTCATCGAAGAATACGGTAACACATACTGAATTCTCCGCCTTCTTTACCATGTACTGGAAATTGGTAACAATCGAATAAAAAACTCCAAAAAGGAACAGACACGCAGTCATTGTTGCTATTGAGGCCAGTGAGAACATCTTATTACGATAGATATTCTTGAAGCCCTGTTTTATATTGTAACCTAAAGATCTAATCTTCATAGAAATAACCACCCTTTTCTACATCACTGATAATCTTGCCGTTATTCATGGTAATAGTACGCTTCTTCATAGCCTGTACAATCTCCATGTTATGAGTAACAACAAGTACTGTCGTGCCACGCTTGTTAATCTCATCGAGAATCTTCATGATCTCCCATGAATTCTCCGGGTCAAGGTTACCTGTAGGCTCATCACACAGAAGAATTGACGGCTCGTTAACAAGTGCTCTCGCAATGGCTACTCTCTGCTGCTCACCACCGGAAAGCTCGTTAGGGAACGACTTATACTTATCAAGCAGACCTACCATTGAAAGCATGGCAAGAACACGTCCTCTTATAATTCTTGAAGGAGCCTCTACTACCTTCATTGCAAATGCAATATTATCATACACATTACGGTCAGGCAGGAGACGGAAATCCTGGAACACAACGCCTATGTCACGTCGAAGTGAGGGAAGTCTCTTTCTTGTAATCTTATTAAGATACTTTTTGTTAACATATATCTTACCGGATGTTGCATCCAGTTCCTTAAGAAGCAGCTTGATAAGTGTAGACTTACCGGAACCGCTGTTACCGACTACAAATACAAACTCGCCCTTCTCAATCCTTAAATCTATTCCATTAAGTGCCGGTGTACCCGACGTATATTCCTTTGTTACATTTTCAAGTATAATCATGTTCTATGTGTTCCTTTCTAGAATGAATCCCTGTTCTCCACATACTTCATGTATTTTACTACCATAAGCGCTATCTTGAATGTAATCGCATCGTCAAACTTGCGCAAATCAAGACCTGTGCTCTTCTGAAGCTTATCCAGACGATACACAAGCGTATTACGGTGAATATAAAGCTGTCTTGATGTCTCCGATACATTGAGGCTGTTCTCGAAGAACTTGTTAATTGTTGATAATGTCTCTTCGTCAAAATCATCCGGCGATTTGCCACCGAAAATCTCCCTGATGAACATCTGGCACAGTGGAATCGGCAGCTGATATATAAGCCGGCCTATTCCGAGTCTGCTGTATGCCACAACACTCTTGTCACTGTAGAATATCTTACCCACATCAAGTGCCATCTGTGCTTCCTTGTACGATCTTGACACTTCCCTGATATCATTAATAACAGTTCCGTATGCAATCTTTGCAGCACTCATTGCCTCTGTACTTAACATATCTATTATCATATATGCCGTCTTATCAAGGTCATCAAGTGTATCCGTACTCTTAACTTCCTTAACAAGAATAATATTCTTTTCATCAACAGCTGTTATAAAATCATGAGTCTTAGGTGCAAAAAGTGTCCTTACAATCTCAAGAGCGTTGGTATCCTTCTCATTCTTTGTCTCAATTATATATACAACACGCTTAACTTCCGTATCAATATGAAGCTTCTTAGCTCTTGTATATATATCAACACGAAGAAGATTATCAAGCAGAAGATTCTTAATAAAATTATCCTTATCAAACCTCTCCTTATATGCTACTATAAGGCTCTGAACCTGAAATGCTGCCATCTTGCCTATCATATATACATCATCTGTCGTGCCGCGTGCAAGCAGAACAAGTTCCGTATGCTGGTCATCATTAACCTTAAAGAACTGGTATCCCTGAATAACCTGGCTCTCAGCAGGCGAAGTTATAAATGAAAGAACTGCTTTCTCACACTCCTCCGTATCCGGAAATGTTGTTGCTACAACCTTGCCATCCGTATCAATAAGGCAGAGATCTATTCTTGTAATAGACTTCAGACCATCTATCGTATTCTGTAAAATCTGATTTGAAACCATCTTACTCCCGTTATCCTTTCTAAAGTCTGTATATTATAACAATAATTCGACATATTATACCAAACCATATATGAGGTATTATAACTCAATCGGTGCAAAAAAAAAAGAGGAAATGCTTATTTCTAAACATTTCCTCAAATTTTCACATTTATGTAGTTAGTGACAGGAACCAATCACATCTGATGTATGTGATTAGTGGCAGATAACCTGCTCTGTCTCCTTATCAAATATATGAAGCTTTGAAAGGTCAATTGCGAACTTAACTGTATCACCAGGACGTGCTGTTGTACGAGGATTAACCTTAGCTGTACATGTTACATCATCAAGGTCAAAGTGAAGGTTAACTTCTGCGCCAAGAAGCTCATATACCTTAATTGTAGCTTCAATAATGCTGTCAGGTGATGATGTAAGGAAAAGCTCCTCATCATGAATATCCTCTGGACGGATACCTGCAACAACTGTCTTACCAACATATCCCTGCTCGATAAGCTTCTTACCCTTTGCTTCAGGAAGCTTGATTGAGAAGTTAGCGCCAAGCTCAAGTGTAACTGCGCCTGCATTCTCAACAACCTTAGCATCAAGAAGGTTCATCTGAGGTGATCCGATGAATCCAGCAACGAAGAGGTTCTGTGGTGTATTGTAAAGAGCCTGTGGTGTATCTACCTGCTGTATGATACCATCCTTAAGAACTACAATTCTTGTACCAAGTGTCATAGCCTCTGTCTGGTCATGTGTAACGTAGATAATTGTACACTTTAACTTCTGGTGAAGCTTAGAAATCTCGACACGCATCTGAACTCTCAGCTTTGCATCAAGGTTTGAAAGTGGCTCATCCATAAGGAATACCTTTGGCTTACGAACGATAGCACGACCCATGGCAACACGCTGACGCTGACCACCTGAAAGAGCCTTTGGCTTACGATCAAGAAGATGCTCAAGGTCAAGAATCTTAGCTGCTTCATGTACAGCCTTATCAATATCAGCCTTAGCTACCTTACGGAGCTTAAGTGCAAATCCCATGTTATCATATACTGTCATATGTGGATACAGAGCGTAGTTCTGGAATACCATAGCGATATCTCTGTTCATAGGCTCTACATCATTAACGAGCTTGTCATCAATCCAAAGCTCACCTGAGCTGATTTCCTCGAGACCGGCAATCATACGAAGTGTTGTTGACTTACCGCATCCTGAAGGACCAACGAAGATGATGAACTCCTGGTCAGCGATTTCAAGGTTAAAATCTTTAACTGCAACAAATCCGTTAGGATATACTTTGCAGACATTCTTAAGTGATAAACTTGCCATTTTCCAAATTCCTCCTAAATTCTTGCGTCTTAACAACTGCATCTATAATACATTATCATCAAAATAATTGCCATATGGTAATTTACCAAAAATGACGCTCAAATTTAGTCAATTTGCCTATACATGTACCTTCACTGTGAATTTTTCACAAAACTCCCGCCAACTGCTTCTCTCACATCACTTACCATAACAAATGCATCTTCATCAGTTTCCCACACTACTTTTTTCATGGCCGGCACCTGTTTTCTTGCCACAGCACATGAAATTACAGATTTTTTGTTTCCTGAATAAATTTCTTCCCCATAAAGATACGTTTCTCCGCGTTCCAGCCGGATTATGATTTTTTTGGCAATTTGTTCATATTTGTTTTGCAAGCATCCTTATATATCTGATATTATTCTTATTATAATAAAGATAATTCTCTTTTAACCATATATATATGATTTCCATATTGAAACCTTATATACCATAATGATATAATTCAATCAGGAGACACATCTGTATCCGCAGACATATTGATATATCATTTTAGAGAATGGAGATGTATAGTTATGGATATTCCTGCACTTTCAATTGCACTGAATTCAATTCAGACAAGCAATGATATCGGTATTGCAGTACTTGCCAAGAATCTCGATGTCATGAATACAGAGGGCGATGCACTGACAAAGATGATGGAATTATCAGTGAATCCCGGCATCGGACAGAACATTGACTATCTTGTATAACACAGACAGCAATCAACGGCACCGACTGTTTTTGCCGATTGTTTAACCGGTGTACAATCACAAAACAGCCATATGGCATATTATAATCATCATTCTGACTATAATCGCCATATGGCTGTTTTATTGTTTAATGTATATTATGATATATAAATCTATTGCACAAGAATCATGATATATATTCCGATTGCAGATGCAATAACTGCCGGAACTGTAATAAATTTCTCACCGTTCACTGCGCGGCATGCTTTGAGAGGTCCGCCCGAAAGCTTTTGCTTTATGTATTCATATCTGTTATTGCGCTGTGCAAGCCTGCGATATATACAGACAGCAACAGCACCAAACCCTGCCGCCATAATTCCGAGTACGACAACCGCCGCTATATTGCCTGCAATCATCTGCATTTCTGACATCTCTATACTGCTACCTGAAGAAGCCGCCTGTTCTAACACATCCTGTGGAATAAGTCTCAGTATTATAACCGAGTATGAATTAGCCGCAAAATGCGCAAGCATCGAAGCAAACAGAGAACCTGTCGCCTCAACAAGCAGTGCAAATATGACTCCAAGCGCAAATGCATAGAAAAACTGGTTAAAATTCATGTGGAACATTCCAAATATAAATGCGCTCATAAGAGCTGCACCAAACACACCATTCTTTCGGTATGAATGAAAGAATATCCCACGAAACAGGAATTCCTCTGCCAGTGCCGGAATTACAGCCATAAAAAGCAGCTGTACAACAAATGCATAATCCTGCCTCATCGATATTGATGTCTCCTGCATATGGTTATCGACAAAAAGCATCGAGACATAGCTCAGAAAAAGCATCATCGGAACGAGCATATATCCAAAAAGCAGCGACAGAAGTGCATCTGCCGGTCTGAGTATTCTCCACGGCAGTTTCTTAATCGGATTAATTCTGCACACTGCCATGAATATTACTGCAGGAACAAGCATAACCAGATATGTCTGTATCATTCCGAACCATTCCGGTATAGGAGCATCCTCCAGAACATATGAAAGACCTATTGAGCCTGCAAATGTAAATACAAGCAGTATCAGATAAAACCAGTTTGCTTTTTTACACATAGTCCATCCCTTTATCCCAGTATATATACGGCAATTACTTAAATGCTACAGCCTCAATCTCAATAAGGAGATCCTTAGGCAGTCTTGCAACCTCAACGCATGAGCGTGCAGGATATGGCTCCTTAAAATGCTTCTTATAAATCTCATTAACCTTAGCAAAATCTTCCATATTCTTAATAAATACTGTTGTCTTAACAATATTCTCCACCTTAGAACCGGCCGCCTCTACAACATTAACAAGGCTTGTCATGGCGCGTTCTGCCTGTGCCTCGATTCCTTCCATAGGAGTTCCTGTTGCAGGATCAACTCCGATAATTCCTGAAGTATACACCATTCCGTTAATCTCGATTGCCTGTGAGTATGGTCCGATTGCTGCCGGTGCATTCTCTGTGCTTATTACTTTCTGCATATTATTAATTCCTTTCATAAAATATTTTAAATAATTGCCACAGCATTATGGCAGTTACATCTGTAATTATATTAATTATTATCAGTAAGTTCAATAGAATCCGGATTGATTACAATCTTCCGCTCCTTAAACAGCCTGCCAACCGCTCTCTTGAACTCATTCTTGCTCATATTGAACTGTGACCTGATAAGCTCCGGTGATGCCTTATCGTTAAACGGGAGTCTTCCGCCGCGTTTCTTAATCTCATCAAGCACAAACTGTGAGTCATCATCCATCTGGAGATAAGCCTTCTTGCGCAGACCAATCATGAGCTTGCCGTCATCTCTTACCTTAACGACACGGCCTTCTATTCTGTCACCGATATTAACCTTACTGAAAAGCTCGTTATTCGGAATCATTCCGTAATACTTGTCATCTATGGCAACATATGCGCCATAGTCAGGATTAATCTCTATCACCGTACCGCTTACCTGACTGTCTTTCTCATAGCAGTCCGCCGGCACAAGGTAATTGTATACTCTTCTCATCGACGCACACAGTCTGCTGCTCTTATCAACATAAAGCACCACAAGGCATTCATCCCCCGGCTTAACCTTATATGTCTGCTCCTTAAACGGGAGAAACAGATCCTTTTCAAGACCCCAGTCAAGGAATGCGCCTATCTGTGAAGTCTGTGCAACCTTAAGTTTTGCAATCCGGTCCAGCTCTATCTTAGGTGTATTTGTTGTTGCTATAAGCCTGTCCTGGGAATCACGGTATACGAACACCGTCAGTGCATCACCAATCTCAACATCCTCAGGCACCTGCTTAACAGGGAGAAGAACTTTCTCTTCCTTAGTTCCCAGATATACACCAAAATCTGTCCTGCTTACAATATTCAAGCACTGCTTCTTACCAATCTGAATCATCTACGCCTCCGCAAATTCAACCAATGCATATGTCTTGTTAAGTCCATCACGCAAATCAATCTGTATCCTGCCTTCATCTGTCCAGCCAATATAAGGATATATCTTATCGCCGTATACAGCCGGCATCTTATAATCCACACGAATCATCGCCGGTACAAAATCATCAGGCAGATATTCCTGTGCAATCTGGATATACCATGCATTATTAACATGATAGTTCGTATCGAGCTGGTACTTCGTAACATAGAAGCCGCCGCACTCATCATAATGTGACGCCGTATTTATCTTACGCGTTTCATAATCCATACCCTCATACTTAGGTTCTATCGGATATGCATCAACAAGTCTGCCTTCTGCCCTTGCAGGCTTACCTGATGCAGTATCAACATATACCCAGAGTGAATCCGCGCATGCAAGCACCTCACCCGAAGCATCTTTCATAATAAAATTACGATGTCCAAGGAATCTTTCAAATGAATATGCCCATGTTCCCGTTGTTACACTCTCCCCAAACTTTGGCAGGCTTTTTATGTCTATCTGCCAATATGATAAAAGCCATCCGCGTCCGGCCTTAATAAGCTCATCAACTCCAACTCCAAGCGATTGTGACTGGCAATTGGAGCAGTCCTGAAAATGATTAACAAGTCCGAATACAGACAGCTTTTCGTCAGGGGCTATCTCACTGTATCTTATGATGTCATTCACTGAGTACAATACCGTGTGCCTCCTTATATTATATTCACAATTAGCGGAGACGGTGGGATTCGAACCCACGTACCCGGATGGGTAACCGCATTTCGAGTGCGGCTCGTTATGACCACTTCGATACGTCTCCATATTAGTGCAGCATTCATAATAAACAAATCCTGCTAAAAAAATATCCCCCACTAAATTATGCGGGGGATTATGAGCTGGGCTTGAGGGACTCGAACCCCCAGAATGCTGGAATCAGAATCCAGTGCCTTACCATTTGGCGAAAGCCCAATACATAGCAACAAAACGTATTATACGACATGCTTTTTAAAATTGCAAGCCTTTTTTGAATTTTTTTTGATTTTTTTCAAAAAAGGCTTTTTAATTAGTTGTCATTAAAATTACGCACTACTTTTCTTACCGTACCATCTTCATCTGTTCCAAGTCCTTTAGGTGACTTTACAAAGAACTGATACTGTGAAAGAACACTGTCACGCTTCATGTCTGATAATGCTTTTTCTACATCAAGGTCTTCCAGCTTGCTGCTCGCCCCAATAAGATTGTAATCATTATCCCTCTTAAAGTCAAATACAAGATTATGTACATTCTCATTACCGGCAGCCCGCCTGCTGTCATCAGAAGCATTAAGGCCAGTGTCTGCAAGTCCGGCACCGGTATCCTGACTGAGCCTGCCTGCAGCTTCATCCGCCTTAACAGAAACACTTCCATCAGCATTATCCAATCTTCCATAGACATTATATCCGGCCCGCTCAATTCTCATAACACTTCCTCCTTTCTGAATATCACAGCTTAAACAGCGTTAATCATTTGTAAAATACTTATCGACATTTTTTATCATAACTTTATATGTGTATTGCAAAAAATACAGAATTATCTCCATGCAGCATCAAGAAGCTTCTTTGTATACTCTTCTCTTGGATGTTCAAAAATCTCTTCTGTGCTTCCGCTCTCTATTATGCTTCCCGACTTCATAACCATAACCCGGTCACACATCTGGCTTATTACGTTCATATCATGCGATATAAATATATATGAAAGCCCCATTTTTTCCTGCAACTTAAGCATAAGCTCCATTATCTGCGCCTGGATTGTAACATCAAGTGCCGACACCGGTTCATCAGCTATGACAAGTTCCGGTTCCGTTATAAGCGCCTGTCCTATGCTCACTCTCTGACGCTGTCCTCCTGACAGTTCCCCGGGATATCTGTCATTATACCCTTCTAAATCTATCATCTTAAGCATATCATTAACACGTCTCTGACGCTCCTGTGCCGATCTGACACCGGCAGCCCTGAGAGGTTCCTCAAGAAGCCATCCTATGGTATATGATGGATTGAGTGATGAATACGGATCCTGAAATATCATTCTGGCGTTTGTACTTTTGCGCTCAATATTGCCGCAAACATCGGGATTCACGCCAAGGAGCGCCTTGGACAGGGATGTTTTACCGCATCCGCTCTCTCCCACAAGGCCAAGCACTTCACCCTTATACACATCAAAGCTTACGTCATCAACCGCTTTCATAAGCGTCTGTCTGTCAAAAACACCTTTTCTCTTGTTCTTGTAATATGCACTCAGACCTGACACACTCAGCACTTTATCTCTCTTTGCATCTCTGCCGCTTCCCGCAATGCTATCATCCGCATGGTGCCTTCTTCCTGTGCGTCTTCCCGGTACCGCCTCTATAAGCCTCTTTGTATATTCATGTGAAGGCTCATCCATCACACGGGCAGCCTCGCCCTGCTCAACAATAGCTCCATCCTTCATTACTGCTATCCTGTCGCAGAAATGTCTTGCCAGTTCAAGGTCATGTGTTATGAAAAGAATGGACATCTTCTGTCCGCCTTCTCTTTCTTTCAGTTCGATAAGCATATCAAGGATCTGCTTCTGTACAGTAACGTCCAACGCTGTTGTAGGCTCATCCGCAATAAGCAGCTTCGGTCTAAGAAGCATTGCCATTGCAATCATCGCCCGCTGCCTCATTCCTCCGGAAAGCTCATGCGGGTAGCTGTCGAATACTCTCCGGGAATCATTAAGTCCTACGCTTTTAAGTACTTCAAGGACTTTATTTTGGGCTTCATCCTTAAGATATTTTTCTGAATGAACCGCAAATACTTCCATAAGCTGCTTTCCAACCTTCATCGTCGGATTCAGTGATGTCATAGGCTCCTGAAAGATCATCGATATATCCCTGCCGCGCAGATTCCTCATCTCCTGTGCACTCTTTGCAAGCAGATTCCGGGAATCAAGCAGTATCTCCCCTGACATCACCTCTGCCGTATGCGGAAGAAGCCCCATAATTCCAAGTGCCGTCATTGACTTGCCGGAACCTGACTCCCCAACAAGTCCCACTACTTCTCCGTCACCTATCTCAAGCGTAAGAGAATCCACTATTATCTTTTCTTTTATCCCCACTGAAAAATTATTAATCTGAAGCATGGTTATCTCCTGTTATTACGCTGTATTCCTTCACCGATAAGTGAAAACCCAAGTACAAATAAGACTATTGTAAGTCCCGGAAAGACTGCATACCATGGCGCTGTGAACAGATATCCCTGGGCATCTGAAAGCATTTTGCCAAGGCTGGCATCAGGTGGCTGCACTCCTATTCCAAGATAGCTCAAACCTGACTCAGCCAGTATTGCATTGTTGAAACCTACCGTAACCGCCACAAGGAATGTCGACATTATATTAGGCAGTATATGCACAAACATAATCCTTATCCTGCCCACTCCCATAAGTCTTGCATTCGTTATGTAATCCGCATTGCGGCATCTCATATACTCGCTTCTTACCACACGCACAAAGCTCGGTATAAATACGATTGAAAGAGCTATTATAACATTGCGGCTTCCGGTTCCAAGTATACTTACAACCACAAGCGCCATCAGGATACTCGGAAAGCTGTTCAGTGCATCATTAATTCTCATAATCACTTCATCAACAATTCCGCCGAAATATCCGGTAAGTGCCCCTATCACAAGGCCTGCCGTTCCACTTACAAGTATAACGAGGACTCCGGCCATAACTGTCGTTCCAAGTCCTTTCATAACACGCGACAGTATATCTCTCCCAAAATTATCCGTTCCCATAAGATGTGCCAGGCTTGGTGCTGCAAACTTCTCTGAAGCTGACATTGCCGTTGTTGAATACGGTGTCCAGAACATCCCGATAATTCCGAGCAGCACAAAAACTCCGGTTATTATAAGACCGGCCGTAAGATATCCGTTCATCCGGATTATTTTTATTCTCCCTTTTGCAGCGTTATCAGTCTTCATTGCTCCTCATCCTTGGGTCTACAATTCCATAAATAATATCAACAATATAATAAACTACCATAACCGCAACTGCTATGTACAGAATAAGCGTCTGGACAACAGGAAAATCTCTCGTGGATATCGAACTCACAAGCAGCCTTCCTATTCCCGGAACACTGAATACCTGCTCAACTACAATACTTCCGGCCACTATCTCGGCTATGACGGTTCCCATAAATGTTATTACAGGTATAATCGCATTACGAAGTATATGTCGCCACATGATTCTTCTATCCGTACATCCCTTACTCTTAGCAGTACGCACGTAATCAAGTCCTCCCTGCTCAAGAATAGCATTACGAAGGAATCTTGCCGCCATCGCAGACTTCGGTATAGCCATTGCAAATGCAGGGAATATCAGATATCCGAAAAAACCTGCAACACTGTCATGGTAACTTACATACTGTCCCGGAGTAAACAATCTTAGTATTATTCCAAAGAAAAAAATTATGAGTATACCCAGAAAGAATGACGGCACCGCCATCGCACCCTGCGTAATAATTCCAAATACGGCATCAAGTGTCCTGCTCTTGCAGCCAGCCCAGACAATTCCGATAAAGAAACCCAGTATCACAGTCATTATCAGTGAAAGCACTGCTAATGTAAGTGTTACCGGCAGCTTATCTCCAATCAGTCTGGATACACTCATCATTTCATTCATATTCTCTGCATAACGGTAACTGCGTCCAAAATCACCATGCGCAACACCTTTTATCCACTCTATGTATCTTACAGGAACCGGCTCATCCAGTCCAAGCTGCTGTCTGAGCGCTTCTTCACGCTCAGGTGTGGCCTCAGTTCCAAGCATGTTGGCAACCGCATCTCCCGGTATGACCTGAAACACAAAAAAGGTGGCAATTGAAATCATAAATAAAGTTATAATGAGAGTTAATGTCTTTTTGGCAAAATATTTCATTCAACTGGCCTCCTTTCATGTATTTCGGTGTTTTATATGTTGTGGTAATTTATGCGTTGTGTGAGTGACGCCGCGAAGGAACGGCAAGGCAACGCAGGCGCGCTTGCGCTTGTTAGAGCTGGCAGCGGTACATAATGCGGCAGAATACGCCGCATAAGTACCGGCCGCTCTAAAATGCCTGCTTATGCTCTTGCCGCTCCTTCGCGGCTGGGTTTTCCCCCAGCGCGACTACATAGCATTACAGCCTCGCATATAAGCTCCTCATTACATATAGTGCAACATTGCGGCCAATATAAACCACCCTTAAAATACTTGTGGGTGCGAGCGGTTGGCTAGCGTCCTGCACAGCAGCAGCCCGCGCTTATTACGAGCCGGACGCTTTGCAGCCATCGGCACTTAGGCGCCGTACTGTGGCGCCTTACGTGTCCGCTATGGCTGCATCGCAGCGAAAGCGTGTCCGGCGACAATATGCGTGGGCGGATGCGTCCCACTTACTTCTTAATGTAATACACCGTGCTCATATCCTGTACATACACCGGATAGAATTTGTAGCCTGCAAGGTCCTTGTTCTTGGCAACGAGCAGTGCCGCTGCCTGAATGAATACGCTTCCTTCCTTCTCGGCAAGAATCTGCTGAAGCTTTGCATACTTTTCTTTTCTCACGTTATCATCAAGTGATGCCTGCGCCTCTGCGTAGACCTTATCATACTCTGCATCACTGAAATTCACAAAGTTCTTTGAATATCCCGATGTAAATCTCACAAGAAGACTTGATGGTGTGAGATCCGCTGTAAGTGCGCATATTGTAGCCTGATAATCTCTGTTGGCATATACGTCACTAAGCCATGAACTCCACTCTATTCCCTCAATCTTAGCATTAATTCCTGCTGCCTTCAGCTGCTCTGCAACAACCTGTGCAGTCTCCATATGGAATGTGTAGTTTGACGGAACCTTTATTGTCATGTCGAATCCGTTCGGATAACCTGCCTCAGCAAGAAGCTGCTTAGCTCTGCTCACATTATATGAATTGTATGAATTAGTATCAACATAGTAATTCTTAATCGTCGGAAGCATTGCTGAGTTTATTACCGCGCTCTTGCCGCCCGCAACAAACTGGTTAATCTCATCCTTATTCAGTGCACATGCTACTGCCTGACGAACCTTTTCGTTGTCAAACGGTGCTTCTGCATTGTTAAGGAAAAGTGCCTGTGCAACATCAGATATTGCATATTCAATATCATAAGTACTCTTAAGTTCTTCTGCCTGTGAATCTGTAAGATATGGATACATATCAATCGATCCGCCCTTGAGCTCAAGCAGTGCCGTATCTGTGCCGGATACAATCTTGAATTTAACTTCATCAAGATACGGAAGTCCGTTCTGCCAGTAATCCTCATTCTTTGTAAGAATTATGCTCTCCTGCGGTGTATAAGAAACGAATTTGAATGGGCCTGTTCCTACAGGCTTGCCTGCATCAGCCTGAGTGCCGTCAGCAGGCTTTGGTATGATTGCAGCAGTAAAGTTGTATATCATTTCCGTATCCGCAGATGCGAGAGTGACTTCAACCGTCCTGTCATCCACTATGTTAACAGCACTTATCTTCTTAAGTGCCGTAATCAGCGCATTGCCGTCAAGTAATCCACTGGCTCTGTCAAGTGAATACTTTACATCTTCTGCGGTCACTGCATTTCCGTTATGAAACTTAATGCCGTCCCTGATTGTAAATGTGTATACAAGTCCATCATCCGATACCTTGTAATCACTTGCCACTGCCTTGATAAGATTGCCATTCTCGTCAGGCTTTACAAGCCCTTCAAAAATGTTAAATAATATCTCCTTGGTTCCTGCCGCTGTTGCTTTGTGTGGGTCAAGACTGTCGATATCCTGTTGTATTCCTACAACTACAGAACCGCCATATGTCGGTTCCTTAGAGGAAGCATCTGACTGATAAGAAGAATCTCCCTTCTTGTCGCCTGAGCATCCGCTTAGTGCAACAGAAAGTGCCATAACAAGCGTCAATACAAAAGCCAGTAATCTTTTACTTCTTTTCATTGTTCTCTCCTTTAATTCAGCTATATTACTTTCTCTCATTATTCAATTGCCAAGGTCATTGTATACAATGTATGATTCTTTTACAAGTTTTATTTTTAGTACATCGTGTTACTTTTCAACCATTTTCTCATTCTGCTTCTCTTCTGCGAGTGCTTCCTCCGAACGCTGCGGAAGCCCTTCCATGTAGAGCATGTCACATGCTGCTGACATTGCATAGCAGTAGTATATGGCACATATTACAAGCACCGCCTGCACAAGGATAGCAACAATGCTTCCCGCTGATATAAAGTTAAGTATGATGTAATATGCAAATATAAATACGCCGAACACGCCCCATGTAAGCTTAAAATTACGCGCCACAGCACTCTTATCCTGCATCTTGGCTTCAAGTGCAATACCCTCCGTAAAATAATACGTGAAATATATAAAGAATATTGTCATAACGCCCATCATAAACAGGTCTGCATTTGTCTGGGCCACGCCAAGGCTTACGCAGTGTATTGCCTGCACTGCTATTGCTGCGATAAGTCCTTTTATTGAAGTACTTTTACATTTTTTAAAAATATTATTGCGCACTGCAATGTGTGAAATTCCAATAAGTATAATGATGTACGCCAGCACATCCGAGAATATATCAATCTTTGCTCCTGCTACTGTTATGTCAAACTCCAATGCAAGCAGGATAATTCCTGCCAATATAAGCATTATGTCCTTCTTCTTAAAATTCATTACTCTTCTCCCTGCTCTTTTTGTTCATCAGCGGCAGCCGGTCCGGCTGTCTCCTGTCCGCTGCTGTCATCTGCCGCATCCGTGGCTTCCTGCTCCGCCTCTTTCTTCTCATCAGCCGTTCCTGCCGCAAGCCTGTCCCAGATGTCATCTACATCCTCAGGCACTTCATATGTATCGGGAATAAATTCCTCCTTAGGCATATACTGCTTGAAAATCTTGGCAAGCACATATGTCTGCACATACGCTATAAGACCGATAAACAGGAATATGAATACCGGGTAGCTTATTATTGCATATACAAGAAGTCCGGTTGCTATAAGCATTACTATTGTCTGAGGAAGATGCTTCATAGCCATAAGAAGCGAATTAAACAGCGTATTCTTTACCGTGTTCCTGAACTGTGCAAGGAGCGGAAAAAGATATATAAGCGATGCCGCAGCAAGTATTGCAAGACCTATGTTAAGGAACATAAGAATCTGTCCCATCATGCTTCCCTCATAAGTCCATCTGTAACAGGTTACTATATTAAGACCAAGTACAGCTATTATCGCCGCAACAATAAGCTCTATGACAAATCCCTGCTTAAAATTAGCCTTGAATGATTTCCAGAAGTCACGCCAGATATATCCTTCTTCACCTCTTGCTTCCTTAAGCGCCACATAGTACATGGCTGTAAGTGCCGGGCCTATCGTCACTACAGGTATTGAGAATACCAGCACAAGAAAATTCAGAATTATAAAATCAGCGACCTTTGTCATCACTTTAAAAAACGGACTGTCCAGTCCAAAAAACTTACCCATATTATCTCCATTCCTAAATTCCTAAATTCATAACATTCTGTTTTCCATTATACGCATTAATATACAAAAAATCAAAGAAGTTTTGTATAATCTTTATTAACTTTTTCTAAAAGCCTGTCATATACACTTATCTGTATGTTATAATGACCTTTATCGTGCAGACAGTTATTTTAATTTGTGAATTATGAAAGGATTATATATTTATGGTTGACGGCAAATCACTCAAAGAAGATATGAATGAAGAAAAAGAACGCCTGTCCAGGATGACATGGGAACAGAAGAAAGAACATATATGGGAATATTACAAGATTCCGATAATAGCTGTGGCTGTGCTTATCGCGGCAGTTATAGGAATTGTATACATGTTCCGTCTTAATGATTACGAAAATGTATTATACACCGTAGTAACTGACGGCGGAATACAGGGGATGGATAAAAAAGAAGACCGTCTCACTACTGAATTCACTGAATATCTTGGAATTGACGGTAAAAAGGAACGTGTATATTTTGATAATAATTACACTCTGACATACACCAACTCAGTTGACCAGGATCCTTATATCAGTGCAGAGAAGATTATGACCCAGATTGCAACCGGCAGTATAGATGCCATTATAACTGACAAATCCAATCTTCGCGGATTTTCAACAACTGACGAGTCTGCATTTATTGACCTTACAACATGCCTTACAGACGAGGAATTCAATAAGGTAAGTGATTACGTGATTTATTATAAGCTGTCCGATGGGACTGAACTTCCGGTAGCTCTTGACCTTACAGCAACCAAACTTGTAAAAGATATGGGGCTTTCAGTAAAGAACCCATGCTTTGCAATCGTAAGGTCATCAACACATATCGATAACGCGACTGCTTTTATCAGATATGCATTTGACCTTGACTGATACTGCACTTCACAGATGGTGGTTTATCGTGTCCGGTTTCTGTATTTGTAATAAAGATTCAGGTTGTCGTGCCTGTTAGTTGCATACAGCCTGAATCCAAGCTTTGAAGCAAGTCTCTTGGACGGCTTGTTGTCGCGTGTAGTACACAACGCCACCTTTTCAAGATTAAGGCCATCCTCGGCAAATGCATATTCAAGTATCGCCTCGCACATCTCTGTTGCATACCCTCTTCTCCAGAATGGCGATCCAACCATATAGCCAAGTTCGACCTGCGTCTGTCCGTCAATCTGCCTGTTTTCAAGTCCTATTCTTCCTACAAGCCTGCCTGTAGAATTCTCAAATATAAGCCACAGACCGTATCCATAAAACCCATACATATTTTTAATATAATCTTTTGTAAATTCAACTTCACGTTCATATTCATACAGCGGTTCAACAAACTCTGTCATTCCCGGATACGCATACAATTCGTAAAGCTTCGGAAGGTCTTCAACCGTAATCTCCCTTGCCGTAAGCCTTGAAGTACAAAACATCGTAAGCGGAAGGTCATTATATCTTGCCCATACCGTATCAAGGAATCTGTCCGTCACCGCCCACTCATCAAGAGCCACATAGCGTGCATCTCCACGGTAATCTTCGCCATATCCGAAATAAGGTATATTATACTCCTCATAATATCCGTCATACTCTTCATCATCCTGACATCCCGTAACCAGAAGCACCTGACGCACCCCGTCATAATCAGATGCCCCCGCCCGGCTGCCTGCTGGATTGCAGGAATTAATATTATCATAAAATACAACGTCCCACTGCGTCAGTTTACTCCTGATTGCATACACATGCTGTACCGGTATGCTGTCCTTTAATATTATCATCTCTTTATTCATCTGCTCTCTCCATTGCCTTGAGAAATTCCGTCATTGTATATGTAAGATGCTTTTTCTTGTTATATACAAGATAATAGTTTCTTCTGAAGATATCGTCCTCAAGCTTAACTGTCTTAAGGCACAATGTCTTTTCAAGCTTTTTTACTATACTCAGCGGGAGTACCGTAAATCCAAGTCCTCCGTCCGCAAGCTCTGCAAGTGCAAGTGTGCTTGTACTCTCCATGATTATATTCATGTCATATCCACGCCTTGCAAACACGCCTTCCACACAGCTTCTAAGACCGCTCCCCTCTTCGCGCAGCAGAAGCGGCTTTTCCGCAAGCTCTCCAATTGTCATACTGTCTTTGTAATAAACATACGGTGAGCAGACAATCACCATGTCATCCGCATCAAATATTCTTGAGTTTCTTGAAGCACTGTCCTTTACATTATCCAGAATTGCAAAATCTATCTGGTTGTCGGCAAGCTTCTGCTCTATTGTCTCCGTGTTATGCACAAGTACATTAAGATTGATATCAGGTATTCTTGCGCGTGCCTTCCTTATAACATCCGGAAGCAGCGTTTCGGCTACTGATATATTCACACCTATTCTGCATTTTGTAAATACTTTTCCTTCCCGCAAAAGTATTGTCATATCATCATACTGGTCAAGCATCGTGTCGGTATACTGCCGCAGCATCGTTCCGGCCTCGGTAAGGTATATCTTTCTGTTAATTCTGTCAAACAGTCTTGTCTGATAAAATGCTTCCAGCTCACGTATAGCCATGCTGACCGAAGGCTGGGTTACATTAAGCCTGTCCGCCGCTGCAGTTATGCTTCCGCAGTCGCATACCGCCCTGAAAATCTGTAAATGTCTTAACGTCATGTCTGCTCCATTCCATGCGCAGTAATCCTGCGTCAATACATAAGTAATATCTTATGTTTTTTATATTAACATATGTATTGTTTTATGACAAATCTGTAAATATAATTGTTACAGCCGGTTAAGGGAGATGAAATCCATGAAAAAAATCACAACACTTTTTATTACATTTTTAAAGATAGGAGCATTCACTTTTGGTGGCGGATACGCTATGGTAGCCCTGCTTGAATCTGAATTTGTCTCATACCGCAGATGGCTTGACAAAGATGAGTTCATAGACATGATTGCGATTGCCGAGTCCACTCCCGGACCGATGGCAATAAACAGTGCAACTTATATCGGTTACCATATATGCGGCTTTTGGGGTGCGCTTGCGGCGACTGTTGCGGTGAGCATACCGTCATTCATTATTATTTATATAATTTCGCTTTTCCTCGATCAGTTTATGGCACTTACCGTTGTCCAGAATGCTTTCCGCGGAATACAGGCATGCATAGTATATCTTGTATTCACTGCCGGTCTGAAACTGCTGCGCAGGCTTGACAGAACCTTCATGAATATATTTATTGTATCTGCGGTAACCGCATTAATGATTCTGTTTTCGGTTTTTGCAATAGACTTTTCATCAATATTTTTCATATTCATATGTGGAGCTGTCGGTGTTGCAGTATGGCTCGGAGGTGAGAAAAAATGATATACCTGAAGCTTTTCCTTACATTTCTTGAGATAGGAGCAGTGTCCTTCGGAGGCGGATACGGAATGATTCCGCTGATTAGGGATGCTGTCATGTCCAACGGCTGGCTCAGTGAAGATGAATTTATTAATTTCATCGCAATATCCGAATCAACCCCCGGACCACTTGCTGTCAACATATCGACTTTCATAGGCTCGACACAGGCAGGAATTGCCGGTGCTTTTGTGGCAACGCTTGGCGTTGTTCTTCCGTCATTTATCATAATTCTTATTATTGCTGCACTTATAAACAATCTTCTCAGATTCCGCGGTGTCCAGGCTTTTCTGTCAGGAATACGTCCATGTGTGGTTGCGCTGATTCTCTCCACCGCAGTAACGCTCGGTCTTAAGGCGCTTTTCGGCTTTGAGAATATTCACTCTGCACTTGCAGTTGACATCCGTGCCGTAACAATACTTACTATTCTTGCATGTGTTGGTGCCGTTTATAAAAAAATGCATTCAAAACAGGCTTCCCCTATTCTTATGATTGTTATTGCCGCAGTGCTGGGCGCGGTGATGTATGCATGATGGTGATGTGTTACCCTGACCTGCCATGCACTATGCATATGCCGCCATTAGTCCTATCCGTATATTTGACATTTTCAATCATGCAATATAGAATTAATAGCACATAATATATTTGAAAGGACTTATATCAATGGCACAGAATCCAATAGTAACATTCACAATGGAAAACGGCGATGTAATGAAGGCTGAGCTTTATCCTGAAATCGCACCTAACACAGTAAACAACTTTATCTCACTTATCAACAAGGGATTCTACGACGGACTTATCTTCCACAGAGTAATCTCAGGTTTCATGATTCAGGGCGGCGATCCTGAGGGAATGGGCTACGGCGGTCCGGGCTACAGTATTGCCGGTGAATTCTCAGGCAACAATTTCAAGAACGACCTTAAGCACACAGCAGGCGTACTTTCAATGGCACGTTCACAGCACCCTGATTCAGCAGGTTCACAGTTCTTTATCATGCATAAGGATGCTCCGCATCTTGACGGACAGTACGCTGCCTTCGGTAAGCTTACAGAAGGCTTTGATGTTCTTAACAGCATTGCAGAGACAGATGTGGACTGGAATGACCGTCCACGTAACCCACAGGTTATGAAGACTGTAACTGTTGAGACTTTCGGTGCAGATTATCCGGAGCCTGAGACACTGTAATTTGTAATTACGACAGTTTTAATTTTAATATAAAGAGCTGCCATGCCGGAACCTGATATTAATTCCGGCATGGCAGCTCTTTAATTATTCTTTAATTATTCTTTGATTGCCCTAAGCACTGCTGTTGCTGTAATTCATCTGTTACTGCGGATACTTCATGCGGTCCGGTGTCGGTGCATCAAGCACTTCTGTCTTATACTTATTCATGTATATCTTGGCAAGCTTAAGATTATTATCGAGATAATTGCCGCAATCCCTAGGAGAATATCCCGGTATATCGCCCTCGTATGACAGTATGTAGTCTGCCATTCTTCTGAGAACATCAATTATATCCTCCGGTTCGAGTTCGCCGGCAAATATCACATAGAATCCGGTCCTGCATCCCATCGGTCCAAAATATATAGTCTTATCCTTCCACTCAGGGTCGTTACGAAGGAATGTTGCTCCAAGATGCTCTATGGAATGAATGCCCGCTGTGTCCATAGGTGCTTCCTCATTCGGTCTCGTAAATCTCAGGTCAAATGTCGTAATAACTTCGTCTCCTATGTAATCACGTCGTGATACATATACTCCCGTAAGAAGATTAAGATGATTAACCGTAAAACTTGCTATCTTATTCATAAACTCTGGTTCCTCCCATATAATCCTGTCTGAGCTTTTCTTTCTGCTTCAGGCACTCACTTATTATCGGACTTATCTTTATAAACTCGTCCACAAGGTCCGGATCAAAGAACTGACCGCGTCCCTCTACAATTATCGCCATAGACTTCTCATGGCTGTACGGCTCTTTGTATGGCCTCTTGGATGTAAGCGCATCATATACATCAACAATACTCATAATTCTTGCTGACAATGGTATCTCCTCACCTGACAGTCCATACGGATATCCCTTGCCATTCCATCGCTCATGGTGATACAATGCCATCTCTTCCGCTGTTGATATGAAATAGTTATCCATAACCTGATTACGGATCTTGCGGAATGTCTGCCCACCTATCACGGTATGTGACTTCATATAATCAAATTCATCGTTATCAAGAGCGCTTGCCTTGCGGAGTACATCATCCGATATCGCAATCTTGCCAATATCATGAAGCGGTGCTGAGCGTATTGCACTTCGCACAAAATCTTCCGTAAGGTCATTCTTATACTTAGGAACCTTGCGCAATTCATTAATAAATGCAGTAAAATATATTGATGTATTCTTTATGTGTCCACCCGTCACGCCGTCCCTGCACTCAACAAGCTCTGCAAAACCTACAGAAAGCAGATCCTGCATCTTCTCTATCTCTTTCACCTTTTCGTCTACAAGCTCTTCAAGATGATGCTCATAATCATACAACTCAAGCTGGGTCTTGATTCTGCGCTTCATAACAGCAGCTACAAATGGTTTTGTTATAAAATCCGCAGCACCAAGGTCAAGTCCGCGCACCTCACTCACCGTGTCCGAATTGCCGGTAAGAAATATTACCGGTATTCCCTTCCACGCATTCTTTGACTTAATCACGCCTATCGCTTCATATCCGTCCATCTCCGGCATTACGATATCCAGCAGGATAAGATCCGGGACAGTACTTTCAAGTATTGCCAGTGCCTCCTTAGCCGAGCCTGCCTGAATAAGATCATATTCATCTCTAAGAACACCTTCAGCTGCACGTCTGTTAAACTCAACATCATCAATAATAAGAATTGTACGTCTCGCCATATGCTCTCTCCCATATATTTTCATATATTTTATTCACGTCCACACTTTGTTTTATTTTAACACATAAAGTACCGTTTTTCAATGTCAGTGTCTTATGTATTTTTATCGTTTTTCAATAAATTTTTATTGACTTTTGATTAATCATGGTGTATACATTAACTAAACTGATAACCGTGAACCGATAACAAAATCAAACGATTTTACGGGCATGAATGGAGGATTAATATGAATACAAACACTACCGGCAGGAATAATGTCTTTAACGTTACCCGTTTTACGAAGCTGCTCCTTGATATTGCATTTGTGTGTGCCATTATAACATGGCTTGCACTTCCCGCCCTTATACATTTTTATGGGAATTACAGCAGCTTTTTTGCAAGATACTTCCTGGTCATGTGGTTACTATTTGCCTCGGCAGGTGCATTTACAATATCTATAATCGCAGAGCTGAGGAAGATGTTTGCCACCGTGCTTGCAGATGACTGCTTTGTATATTCCAATGTTACAAGCCTCAGAAGGATGGGACTATATGCATTTCTTATATCAGGCATCACATGTATCCGGCTTTTTCTTTATCTGTCACCTGCTGCCATAATTGTAATCATCACGTTCTTTGTGGCCGGAATGTTCAGCCGCGTACTGGCGCAGGTATTTGAAAAAGCAGTCAGCTACAAGACCGAGAATGACCTTACAATCTGAATACACTAATACCGGGAATAAATCCTGAAACGAATGGAGATGTTTTAATGGCTATACGCATTAATCTTGACGTTGTTATGGCTCAACGCAAAAAAAGTCTTACCGAACTGGCATCGGAGGTTGATATAACACTTGCCAATCTCTCAATTCTAAAGACGGGCAAGGCCAAAGCAATAAGACTTTCAACGCTTGATGCAATATGCCGCGCGCTTGACTGCCAGCCGGGTGATATTATTGAATACGTTGAAGACGGGAAGGAGTAATACTTAATATGGGAGTAAATATTAATAATACAGGATTTTATCTGAGAGGCTGCGCACTGTACTCAATATTCTATGTATTCTGCCTCTACCACAATCCGTCAGGGATTACATTCCCGCTATTTGTGGCCGGAACTGTTGTGATGTTCAGGCTTTTTGCTGCCCGAAGGAACGGATTGCAATTTCGTAATGCGGTTCCGCATGAATGCATTTTCTATGAAGCTGCCGTGCTGCTTCTTGGCATATCGACATGCATTACAGACTGTATACCCATGATAATTCTTAATAAGCTTGCAATATTTGTACTCATGAACTGCTATTTTCTGTGTGCGGTATACACAACCGGTGGCTGGAGCTTTGCAAAGCATCTCTGCTCAGTCATGCGCATCATTATAGGATGCCTTGAGTTTATTCCAAAACCATTTCACGATGCGTATGAATGCCGCAAAGCTTTAAAAGCGGCGCGTTCCGGCAGTGATTCGGGTAATACTGATAATTCTGATGCCACAAAAATGCACCGCCTAAGCATATCTCCCATGGCAAAGAGCATTCTTCTCGGAATACTGATAGCAGTTCCCCTGCTTCTTATTGTAGTCTGGCTGCTTGCCGGTGCTGACGCCATATTCGGCAATATCATCTCTGATATTTTTAATTATCTGTCAGTATTGAACTTTGACATTATAGACATGTTTAATGATATTATTTCTGACCTGTATGTAATATTATTAATGGGCGTTTTTGCATTCATGGCAGCCTTCTGCACATGGTCATTTTTATGTGAAGGGCACATGCCGTCAGACAATCATGTCAGTGCCGTTCATAACCCGGTGACTGCCATAACATTTACAGGGATATTGTGCTTTGTATATGTACTTTTCTGCCTTGTGCAGTTTGCAGGCATGACCGGTGCCGCAGCCCTGCCTTCAGGCTGCACCTACGCCGAATACGCAAGGAGCGGTTTCTTCCAGCTGCTGTTTGTATGTATCATTAATATCATTATAGTTCTTGCATGTCTTCACTATTACAGGGTATCACGCGCGCTTAATGTAATACTTACCATTATCTGCGGCTGCACATATATCATGACATTTTCAAGTGCCCTGCGTATGATAATGTACATAAAGGCTTACAATCTTACATTTTTGAGGATATCCGTTCTGTGGGCACTTGCCGCTATTGCTGTTATCATGATTGGAATATTAATCAATATATTCCGGCGTAATTTTAATCTTTTCGGATATTTTGTCACTGCCGTTACAATAATATTTGTAATGTTTTCATTCTCACGTCCCGACTATGTCACTGCACGGTATAATTACAGTGCAATGCAGCGCAGACTGGCTTCTGAAGGTTATAACGGCCCGGATGTGCGCAATGATATCATTCACCTCACCGGGCTTTCATTTGATGCAGCTCCGATATTAATGAACAGCGGTTTTGAAAATATGTGCCGTAAGGCAGAATCAGATTCATACTATAAAAACTGCCTTATGGAATGGGGTTGCAAACTGGATGCAAATGAAATGGACAGAAAAAGGGCAGTGCCACTGAGAACATTTAATCTGTCCCGTTACACTGCCCTATGCAGATACAAAGGTTTAAATCATTATTAATAATTAATGATTATAATCGTTATGCTCACCTGTTATTGAGTATATTACCCATTCTGCAATATTGGTTGCATGGTCACCGATTCTCTCAAAATACTTAGCTATCATGAGAAAATCAACTGCCTGCCCGCCATTCTCTGCATTCTGGTTGATAAGGGTGATAAGCTCTTTTTTAACCTCGTTGAAAAGTCTGTCCACAGTATCATCCCTTGCAATTACTTCCTCGGCAAGTGTCTGGTCCTTGTGGACATATGCTTCAACAGCTTTAACAACCATTACGGTTGTCTCCTTTGCCATACTCTGGATATGCTCAAGCTTCTTCATATACGTAAGCTCTGACATCTCCATTGCCACCTCACATATATCCGCTGCCTGATCACCGATACGCTCCATGTCAGTTACCATCTTAAGCGCCGATGAGATTACTCTCATGTCTGACGCTACCGGCTGCTGCTGAAGGAGAAGCTGGAGACACAAATCCTCTATCTTCTTTTCCTGATGGTCGATGTCATCATCTGCCTCTATTGTCTGCTTTGCTATTGCCTCATCCTGACTCACCAGGGCTTTGACACACATTTCAATGGACTGCTCTATGAGACTTCCCATCTCAAGCATATAATCATTAAGCTGTACTAACTGTTTGTCGAAACGATTTCTCATCAACCGAACCTCCCTGTTATATAATCTTCTGTTCTCTTATCCTTAGGCATTGAGAATAATTCTTCTGTCGGTGCTGCCTCTATAACCTCACCAAGCAGGAAAAATACTGTCTTATCAGATACACGGGTTGCCTGCTGCATATTATGTGTTACCATAACTATTGTATACTTCTTCTTAAGCTCAACAACAAGGTCTTCTATCTTCGATGTTGATATCGGGTCAAGTGCCGATGTAGGCTCATCCATAAGAATTACCTCAGGCTCAACCGCAAGCGTTCTTGCTATACAAAGTCTCTGCTGCTGTCCTCCCGATAATCCGAGCGCGCTCTTTTTAAGTCTGTCCTTAAGCTCATCCCATATCGCCGCCTGACGGAGCGAACGCTCAACTATCTCGTCAAGCTCTGCCTTCTTACGCACGCCGAACAGTCTTGGTCCGTACGCGATATTGTCATATACACTCTTTGGAAATGGATTCGGCTGCTGGAACACCATACCGACGCGGTGTCTCAGCGAAATAGCATCCATGTCATTATATATGTCAACTCCGTCAAGGTATATATTGCCGTCTATCTTAACGCCCTCTACAAGGTCATTCATTCTGTTAAGTGTCTTTAAAAATGTTGATTTACCGCAGCCGGATGGGCCGATAAATGCAGTTATCTCATTCTTTGCAATATCCATGTTAATATTTTTCAATGCATGGAAAGCGCCATAATGCAGATTCAGATTTTTTACTTCAAATTTACTGTTTTCCATATATTAATTCCTTTCGCAAATATGTCAGGCCTTCTCACCGGCATTTTTCTTATTAAGTCTGTTACTCAGGATATTGGCTCCTATACTGAATGCAAGGACCAGAATAAGAAGGACTGCCGATGCAAGATTGGCAAGGTCCTGATTCTGTCCGTTAACCTGCAGATCCCATATCTGGAGTGAAAGTGTCTCAGCTGAGCGGAACGGATTGAGCGGGCATGTATGTGAAGCGAGATTCCAGTTGCCCCATCTTATGTTGGTTCCTGAACCGGTTGTATACAGAAGCACGGCAGCCTCGCCGAATCCACGTCCTGCTGCAAGAATTATTCCTGTCATAATTCTCGGAAGACATGCCGGAAGAAGCACATGGAATATTGCCTGCCATCTCGTAGAGCCGAGACCCATACTCGCCTGAAAATATCCCTCAGGCAAACCTCTTATAGCATCCTCCGTTGTCGTTGTTATAAGCGGAAGTGTAAGTATTGATACTGACAACGCACCCGCCATAAGGCTCTTATCAAGTCCCATGATAACAAGAAATATAAGATATCCGAACAGTCCGACAACAATTGAAGGAAGTGATGACAGTGTCTCGATACATATTCTTATAAATTTTGTAAGTGCTCCCTCTCTGGCGTATTTTGCAAGATATATTCCTGCAAGCGCTCCGATGGGAACAGTTATAAGAAGTGAAAGAAACACAAGATAAATAGTATTAAATAACTGGTTTCCTATACTTCCGCGGCGTTGAAACCTGAACATCTCCGGTGTTGCGCCCATGAAGCCCTTTATTATTACATATCCTGCAAATGCTGCAAGGAGTACGAAGAAAAATACTGCAACACAATAAAATACAACGGTCATAATTCTGTCTGCGCCTATCGCGCGCTTTATTTTGTTATGCATGGCTTCTTCCTCCCTTCTTTACCTTTACCGCTCCGTCATCATCAGGCTTCTTTCCTGAGAAGTAATGGATGAGGAATATAAAGAGCAGTGATATGATAAATAACAACAGTGCCAGTGTCCACAATGCGGTCTTAGTCTCGCCGCCTTCCATGGCATTACCCATCTGTGCTGTAATCTCTGTTGTAAGTGACTTTGTCGTCGAGAATATTCCTGTGGGCAGAGCTGTTGTCTGACCTATTACCATTGCTACCGCAAGTGCTTCACCAAATGCTCTTGCAAGTCCGAGAATTACTGCCGAGAATATTCCTGGTGCTGCTGCCGGAAGAACTATCTTATATGTAGTCTGCCATCTGGTTGAGCCCATTCCATAAGCTCCAAGCCTGAATTCCTTAGGTATTGCACGTATCGCATCTGCCGACACACTCGTTATCGTCGGGAATATCATAATTGCAAGTACAAGTCCTGCCGCAAGAATCGAATGTCCAACCTGTCTGTTAAATATTGTCTTTATAGCCGGTACAAGCACAGTAAGGCCTACCCATCCGTATACTACGGACGGAATACCCGCAAATATCTGAATGACCGGACGATAGAACTTTTCGCCAAACTTAGGTGATATCTCTGTCATAAATATCGCTGAACCGATTGCAAAAGGCGTTGCTATAAGTAATCCAAGACCACATGTGCATAATGATCCGACAATGAAGATTCGTGTTCCCACGCTTCCTCCTCCGGTAATATTATCAACAGGTGCCCAGTCTGCCGAGAAAAGGAATTCACCTATGCTGTGTCCGAATTTCGTAAATGTTCCGGAGCCCTTATATACAAGGAAACCGCCTATAACAAGTGTCAGTACGATAACAAACAGTCCGCATATCGTAACGATTGTTCTCCACAGATATTCCTTGAGAAACATACCTTTTTTACTATTCATTGTCTACCTCATTTCTGCTCATATCTTCGGATTCTGTCTTATGTACTAATTGGCGGGCATCCCCCCATAGGCGCCCGCCTTATATACCAATTAATCTAATGTCTTGGACTTGTTTCCGATTATATGCTGATTAGTGTTCCTTTACCTGCATCTTTGATGATACACCATAGCCAAGTGATTCCATCTTCTTGCCGTACTCATCTGACATGATGTACTCAAGAAATGCCTTAGCTGTCTTGTCAGGCTCACCCTTTGTATACATATGCTCATATGTCCATACAGGATACTTGCCTGCGTATGTATTCTCAAGTGTAGGTGCTACACCGTTAAGTGAAAGTGTATCTACGCCGGGATTACTTACAAGATATGAAAGAGCAACATAACCGATTGCACCCTTTGTATCCTTAACATTCTTAAGAAGGACACCTGAATCATCTGTTTCCATTGACTTGTTAGATGCCTCTGCAGCTCCGCCAATTGCATACTTCTTGAATGTAGCTCTTGTACCTGATGACTCAGGGCGTGTTACAAGAACGATTGCCTCATCAGCTCCGCCAACTTCTTTCCAGTTAGTAATCTTACCTGTAAATATGTCTGTGAGTTGCTGTGTCGTAAGATCCTTAACACCGCCGGCCGTAACACTCCTGTTAACGATAGGTGCCATTGTAACTACACATACTCTGTGGTCTACAAGTGCTGATGCCTTTGCTGCGTCAAGCTTCTCTGCTGCCTCAACATCTGAGTTACCGATATTAACTGTTCCCTCGGATACCTGCTTAAGTCCTTCACCTGAACCGCCTGCATCAATTGTGATGTTTACATCAGGGTACTTCTCATTGAATGCGTCTGCTGCGTCATCTACAAGTGGCTTAAGTGCTGATGAACCCGCTGCCGTAATGCTTCCTGTAAGCTCCTCTGCATTAGCTGCTCCGCTGCCTGCTGCACTGCCGTCATCTGAAGCTGCTGAACTGCCACACGCTGTAAGTGCTCCTGCCACCATCATCACTGACAGTGATGCACATAATAACTTCTTAAGTCTCATTTTCTTTTCCTCCATATTATACAAACAAAAAAGTCATGCAAGAGATTGTCTGATTTATTTCTCTTTGCATGACTTAATATATTATTTGTTTGTAAAATCCCAAACCACTAATTTGTAAATTGTATGTAAAATCGTAGTAAAGCTACTTTACTTAAGTTTTTCATACTTAGAAAGGTCTATTCCAAACTGCCCTGCAGCCATCTCAAACACATTCGTGCCGCCGCGTGACATTCTTCTGATAGTTCCCTTATCATCTATGACTATCTCATATGCACTTACAACAGAATTAATCGCACTGCTTATCGAATCAGCTGATACATAAGCATCACCGGCTGCCACCCAGAGCTGGCTTATACCAGTTGACACAGCGGACGCATCTCCATAAAAATCTGCTAACGTATATCCTGCTATGCTCTTAGCTCTCGGTGTTGTAAGCACCCCGTCAAGCACATAGGAATCGTTCTTAACTGCCATGATACTGTAAATATTCTTACAGCCCTCATCTATATACCAGTCACCATTCTGGTCATAGTAAAGTCTTGCCGTCTCCCTGCCGTCATCACTTATGCTGTACGCCTTGCAGTTCCTGTCATCAAGTGTTACGACTCCATTAACTACTCCGACGTCACTGTTATTAAACATCTGGACTATCTGTCTTGATGAGTTATTGCCGAGAATACCATTGGCTATAAGCCAAAGCACTTCTTTCTCATTGGTAAGCTCTGCGGTTCTGTCCATGAACTTTCTGTCAACAAAATTGTATATCCAGTTATATGTATAATTACCGAATTCATTCTTGATTCCCGGCATTGATGCATCAAGGTATCCGTCATTATCAATATCAGCAAAGGCAAAACCCTGCTTTGAGTATTCCGTATCCTTAAGCTGCCCATAGTTGACTGAGCCAAAAATCTGTCCCTTATCATCATAGATATCGGCTGATTCTTCTCCAAATTCAACCCACAATGTACGTGCACCGTTCTTATCACTTACATCATAGCCTGTAAGATTCCTGCCATTCTTCCATGACTCATCGACTGCTGCCGTTACCGGTTCAGTGACCTCTGCAGCTTCCATCTCCTGTGATGTCTTTGGTCCGCATGCCGCTATTGATGCTATAGCTATCAGTGAAGCAGCACATATCAAATTCTTAGTTGTCCTCTTCATTACTATCTCCCTTATTATTGTAATATGACTTAGATATTTTAACACTTATCTTACTACATTTCGATATTTTTTTATAATTTTTTTACAAATTGACATAAATTTTTAAATGAACTAAGATAGTCTTATGAGCGGTCTTATGAAAGGAGTACTCTATATGGACATTAATACACAAGTATCAGAAAGCACCTGCAATCTGGCTCTTCTTATCAAAGCCAAGCGTATTGCATACAAGGCACACGAAGGCCAGACAGATATGTCGGGTATGCCATATATAGAGCATCCGCTTGTTGTGTCATACAGATGCGGTTCGATTGACTCCAAGATTGTCGGAATGCTGCATGATGTCATTGAAGATACTGACGTTTCATATGACGACCTACGTGCAGAAGGTTTTCCCGAACATATTATAGAGGCTGTCCGCTGCGTCACCAAAGAAGACGGCTGGGATGAAGAATCCTATTTTACAAGAATAAAAGCCAATCCTATAGCCCGTGAAGTTAAGATTAATGACCTTATGCATAATCTTGATGAATACAGGGTTGTGACACCGACACGCCACTTAATAGAAAAGCGTGTCAAATACCGCCGTGAATTAGCATTTCTTCAGGGGTATTCCGACACGCTGTAATCTTTTATCTGTCAATTGCTATCCGCAAACATGTTAATCTGCTTACTCTGCTTCGTACTGTTCAAGTTCTTTTGCAAGTCCGTGTATTTTATTAAGGAGCTCTGATACTTTATTCATCTTCTCAACAGCCTCATTGGTATGGCTGAAGCCTTCGTTGGAGGCAGCTGCTACTTCCTGGCTTGTTGCCGAAAGGTTAGTAATATCTTCTGATATTACATCAGTTGAATTCACTATATTGCTTATTATCGAGTCAAATCCCCTGATTACCATGATAAGGTCATCGACCTCTGTGTTAATCATTCCAAACTTATCTTTGGCTTCATCTATCATCTCATTCTGCTTACGCACTGATTCAACAGAATTACCGATGCTCCCGCTTACACTTTCAACATCATTGGTAAGGTCTTCAATTATGGTTCTTATGCGCTCTGTAGCGTCCTTTGTCTGTTCTGAGAGCTCTCTTATCTCATCTGCGACAACCGCAAATCCTCTTCCGGCCTCGCCGGCTCTTGCCGCCTCAATTGACGCATTAAGTGCAAGGAGATTGGTCTGTGAAGAAATGTTCATTATAGAACCGACAATCTCTCCAACCTCTTTTGCCCGCTGTGTAAGCTTATCCGTGACAGTCTCTGTCTCATGGCTTGCTTCCTCTACATTCTCAGCCTGGCTCTTAAGTGCATTGATAAGCTCTGCGCCTTCATGCACGTTCCGCATTGCGCGGTCTGATGCATCAAGCATATTCTTTGTGTGGTCACTTGCCGCATCCGTATGATTCTTAATCTCCTGACACATCTGTGCCTGATGCTGGATAGATTCCGCTGTACTTTCCGTACTCTCGGCAATATTCTTAACAGACTGGTTACTCGTTGTAATGCTTGCATTGAGATCATTTATATGTGCATTAGTCTCATCAAAACAATTGGTAATCTCCTCTGACACATGCTGCATCTTAATTGCTGTTTCACGATGTTTCTCTGCACCCCTGGCAATCTCAGACATGTTCTCCTTATTGAATGTAACCATCATCTTAGTCATTATTACAACGGCAGCTGCAACAATAAAGATAACTATTGACTCCACTATTACATCTTCAGAGGTTATCTTTCCCATAGAAATCATTCTTGCGCTATGTATTATGAAGCCGGCAACTATGATACCGCTCTCAATCCTTGCCATCTTCATATCAAGATATCCGATTGTTGCTATAATAAGAGGCACCGCATATGCATATGTATCCGGCATATTATTGGTGCACATCATTACAAAATACACCATAGCTGCAGCCGCAGACATAACGATTCCGCACAACTGTGTTCCCGCCCTTACTGCAAATATACCTATAACAGTGATTAATCCTGCTGCTACAGCCACAGTCTGTATTATGATACCGCTGTTACCTCTTCCTGTTGCAAGCAGTCCGACCATTGTAAACGCTATATAGCCAAGTACAATCAATAATATTGCAAATACTACCTTGTCGACTCTTTTCAACTGTTCTTTCTTCATTACACAACCCTCCGTACTAAAACGTATTAACTCACAGGTACTCACAGTACTAAACCTGCGTTTCAAGTAGATTTTAATACTTTTTCTTTATGATGTCTATATCTTACAGTCAACGGATGGGCAAAAATTACGTAAATTGCAAAGTTATTATCTTTTCTTTATAACAGGCTCTGCCACATCCTCATAGCCTGCAAGCAGAAGAATAAGAAGCAGGTCTCTTTGCGGTCCAAGCCAGCTTTCCACGGGTTCAAACCACTCATGGACTGTATGCACTCCGCCTTCATTGCCGCCACGTCCTACTGTTATCGCCGGAATTCCCATGCTTATCGGAATATTGGCATCAGTACTGCTCTCACCCCTTAATTCAGGTTCTATTCCAAGCATTCTTGCCGCATCAAACGCAGCTGTTACTATAGGGCAGTCAGGATCCTGTGTTCCTGCCGGTCTTACTCCCTTAACCTCTATATCTGCCTTTACCTGTGGCTTATCGGCATCCCATCTTGCATTTTCTTCTTCAACAGCACTCTCTACCGCATTCATGAATTCTTCTGTAAGACGCTCAAGTTCTTCATCACTGTCAGAACGTATATCCATCAGCATGCCTGCCGATGCCGATATTGTATTTACAGATGTTCCGCCCTCTATGACTCCTACATTGAATGTTGTCTTAGGAAGCTCAGGTGCTTTAAAATCAGATATTTTTGCTATTGCCCTTCCCATCGCATGTATAGGATTGGGAAGTCCGAAATCCGCAAAGCTGTGTCCGCCGTTGCCTGTGAATGTTACCTTATAACGACGGCTTCCAGTTGCCGTGTATACAACACCGCCTGTCACAGGATTATCAACCGACACAAATGCATCAATATTATTATCATTATTAAAAATGTATTTAATACCCTTAAGATCGCCAAGTCCTTCTTCACACACATTTGCACAGAATATTATGTCTCCATGTGCGTGAATGTCATACCTGACCATTGCCTTTGCTACCGCCATTATCTCAGCTGCTGCATGAGTGTCATCATTAATTCCCGGGCAGTAATATCTATTGCCTTCCTTCTTTACAGTTACATCCGTATCTATCGGAAATACCGTGTCCGTGTGTGCTGCAAGCATTATTACAGGTCCGTCTCCGTCACCCGGCCATGTACCGAGTACATTACATACTGCATCCATATGTACGTTAAGCAGGCCTATCTCTTTGAACTTTTCAAGTACATATTCCGCCTTTTTCTTTTCCTGATGTGACGGTGCGGGAATCTGGCACATTGTAAGTGTTTCCTGCGTTGTGTTGTCATCTTCCGACTTAATATATTCAAGTGCTTTTGCTATCTTTTCATTATTTATAATCATATCTTCCTCACATACTAATACATTTCTTATAATATACGGCCACATTAATTAACAAATAGTCTTTTCCCATGTACACGCTTTCTCACAAAATAGAAACATGCCGCCTGCAGAACGATTGTAAGCCCCCAGGACGCAGGATATGATACAAACAATATTCCAAGTGACCTGTGATAAGGGAATATGCCAAATATCCAGAACACCCTTGTTCCTACAGTTCCTATTACTGATAATACCATCGGTACTGCTGAATATCCCATTCCTCTAAGGGCACCAGGTATAAGATCCATAATTCCGCAGAGAAAATATGTAAGCGTTGTATATGCGAGTATTTCCATGCCACATTTTACCACCTCGGCATCTGATGTATATATTCCTATAAGCTGCCTGCCGAATATGTAAAATGAACTTCCCATAACTATTGAAACAGCAACTGACAAAATAATGCAGTCGATAAGCACACGGTCCATACGCTTAAACTTTCCAACACCAAGGTTCTGGCTTGTAAAGCTCATGCAGGCCTGTGTCACTGAATTAATCGATACATATAAGAATCCCAGCAGATTATTGGCCGCTGTATATCCGGCCATCGCCGTAGAGCCGAATGAATTAACAGAAGACTGAAGCAGTGCATTTGAAAAATTGATTACAACGCTCTGTATTCCGGCCGGCACACCAACCTTGAATATCTGAACCATATAGTCCCTGCGTATTCCGAGTTTATTAAAATACAGGCGGTAACTGCTCTGCGAACGGCAAAGGCATGCGAGGACAAGCACGCATGAAATGAGCTGAGCAATAACTGTCGCTATAGCAACACCGGCAACTCCAAGTCCGAATACGATTACAAGTATAAGGTTAAGCACCGCATTGGTAATTCCTGATATTATAAGAAATAAAAGCGGCCTTTTTGTATCTCCGACAGCCCTTAATATTGCTGCGCCATAATTATACAGCATAAAAAACGGCATGCCCATAAAATATATCCGCATATAAAGTACAGACTGATCTATTACATCATCCGGAGTATCCATGAGTTCCAATGCACCTTTTGCAAATATGGTTCCCACAAAAGCCATTATTATTCCGCTTATTAATGCTATTGTTATTGAAGTATGGACTGTCTCCGACATCTCTTTTGACTTTCCTGCCGCATAGAATCTGGCTGCAAGCACATTGCTTCCAAGTGATATTCCAATAAAGAGATTGGTAAATATATTAATGAGTGCGCTTGTCGAACCTACCGCAGCGAGTGCCTGGCTTCCGGTGAATCTTCCAACCACTATAATGTCAACAGCATTAAACATAAGCTGCAGCACGCCGGACAACATAAGCGGAAGTGCGAATGATATCAGCTTATCCATAATTGTACCATTGCACATATCTATCTCATATTTGCTTCTTTTTATTCCGGACGTCTCAACCTCTCTGTTATTCTCTTTATTCATGCCTGCCCCTTTCTTCTGACGCAAATGTATCCAGACTGATTTAACCTTAAAAGGGCCCTGCCAAAGCAGAACCCCTTAACATTATTATACTATTTTTCTATTATGTCAAGCCTCTGCCTGATTCGTGGCTGCCGCATAAGCTTCGGCGCTGCCGGTACGTCTGTTGATAGTAAATCCTAATATTTTACCTGCCAGTCATCACCTGCTCCGAACCTTACAAAGTCAAGCTCACCCGGCTTACTTACAACTATATCAAAAAGCGCCTCTGTAATGGTTCCCGCTGTTCTCGGCTTCTGGCACCAGTATCCGTTAGAACCGAATGCTCCCCATACGCCATGCTCTGCAACCTTTCCTTTGTCTGTATTAATAAGCGGAAGTCCGCCCATGTCAGGTGCCATATATACTCTTTCCATATGAAGATGTCCACAATTATAAAGTACTATATTGCTGTTCCATGAAGAAAAATCTTTGGCAAACCTACCATTGTTATAATTCTGATGTGTATATGCCGCAGTCAGAATATCATGCAATGTATCTCTGTTACTTGAAACATTATAACCTTCCGGATAATCAAATGCATCATGTGACATTATAAGGTACCGGCAGTCCTCCCTTGCAAATGCTTTGTCAAGAAGCCAGTCTATCTGCTTATCCTTATATCCGTAAAAGTACATGCCCATCTCATTCTGCTCACCATTAACCACCGTGTCGTCACTGTCGCTCATATTAAGGCAGACAACACGCACATTCTTACCTGGAAGGTCATAATAAAAATATCCGTGCTCATACTCTGTAGCATACTGCGGAAAATATGCCATTGTAACGGAATACCACTCCTCTTTATTGATAATATAGTCGGCACTGTAAAGCAGATTGCCGTCAACCTGTGCCGAAAAGCTGTTATCATCATGGTTGCCATGCAGGAAAAATACCGGCTTATTGCATGTCGACAGTATCTCTGCCACATTACGGATTATCTGCATTGCATTAGCCTTGCCGTTCTCCTCCGCATGTCTTCCATCATATATGTCACCGCCGACACATACAAAATCGACATCAGAATTATTCGCAACATCCACAACTGCATTATACATACGGTATGCCGCCGTTGTGCTTGCTTCATTGCTGTCAAGATGTGTATCCGTGATAAATATATAGCTCACGCTGTCTCCGGTAATTGTATCGTCAAGTGTCTGTATTGTCTTGCGTACTTCCTGCTCATAATAATCGGGATATTCCGAATCGCGTGTCAGTGTCACATCTGCCGTACTGACTGATGTACTTCCCTTATCATTGCCTGCAATACTTTCCGCCTGCACACTGCCACCCGGCACATTGTTCCGGCTTCCGCAGCCTGCTGACACAAGCAGCACTGCTGCACTTATAATTGCTCCCGCTGTCTTTATATATCTTTTATTAATCACACTAATCCTCCATTCCGCTATTTTGCACCATACCACAAAAAATTAATTTCATGTGTATAGCATATCATTGAAGTAAACTTCAGGGTCAATAGTATAAATGTGATTTTTCTGTGATTTTTCCTTGGTTAATATGATGTTAGTGACAGAAGCCCCAATAGACATTTATGCCCGGACACTATATTAAGGCAAAAAATAATACAGACAATATATCATCATCTGTATTATTTCTCATTAAGTACAATATTTTAATCAAAACGCTCTATGCCTTAACTGTGTCATTCAATTATATCCGCAGCTATCTCCCGGAATGTCTTAACAGGCTGTGGCTTACGTTCATGATCATTAATATACTTCTCCATCCAGGCTACATTATACCAGCGTCCGAACTTATAACCGCACTTTCTGAATTCTCCGGCATAGGCATATCCGACAATCTCTCCCTGTGATACTGCCACCAGATACGGATACTTCTTAAGCGTATTCTCAATTCTGCGTCTGAATTCTGCTTCAGACGGAACAGAATACTCAAATGTAACTGCCGTATTTTCAACATATTGTGCATAAATTGCCAGCAGTTCTTCTGCATCATCAGGCGTTGCGGTTCTTATGCTGATATCTAACTTCTCCACTCCTTTACCTCCGTGCGAAGCCACTCATACCATGCATCCATCCCTTCACCGGTCTTGGCACATATCGGGAATATCTTAATATCAGGATTACGCATATGCGCATATTCCGTAACCTTATCCATATCAAAATCAAAATATGGCAGTACATCAATCTTATTAATCAGAAGCGCATCGCATACCGTAAATATAAGCGGATACTTGAGTGGTTTATCATGTCCTTCAGGCACTGACAGTATCATGACATTCTTAGACGCTCCGGTATCAAACTCTGCCGGACATACAAGATTACCTACATTCTCAAGAATTGCCAGGTCAACATCATCTGTTCCAAGCTCTGTAATTCCCTGCCTTGTCATATCCGCATCAAGATGACACATTCCGCCTGTATGAATCTGAATAGTCTTTGCCTTAGTATTATCTGACATTGTCCGTGCATCCACATCAGAGTCAATGTCGGCTTCCATTATACCAATTCTGAACTCATCAGACAAGGCGTTAATTGTTTTAACAAGTGTAGTTGTCTTACCGCTTCCGGGAGAGGACATAACATTAAGAAGAAATGTCCCCTCCGCCTTAAGCTGCTGTCTTAGTCTATCTGCATCAGCGTCATTATCCGCAAATATACTCTGCTTTACCTCTATTATCTTCATATCCATTACATTTACCTGATCTCAGCTCTGTCGGCTGCTTCCTTATAATACTTGAAATCCTTGAATATCTCACCCTTGTATGGGTTGGTCTTTGTCTTTACAGACTTCCAGATAATGTATACAATTGCAATTATATTTACAATTAAAGCAAGAGCACTGACAACCGTCATAGCCGTAGGATCAGCATTAACTGATGTACCCGCCGCTATGCCGTTAAGTGTTCCGTCTGCATACTGTGTTGTAATCGCAGCCCATGGGAACAGCTTGGTTCCGTCTGCAAACGTCTCCTGGAACAATGGAAATATCTGTGCAAACATACACCATATGCAGAGTGTGTTGGCACGGTTCTGAATCCATCCGCCCTTATTCCAGATAAGTGCTGCAACAGTAGGTGCAAGAAGCAGCGCAACACCACAGAACCATGAATGTGTCGGCAGGCAGTTATATGTATAAGCAAAATTCCATACGTCGTATACAAGAATATATACCCATATCATATCCGGCCATATCATATCCTTCTTATCCTTGGATGAATAGACTGCCCACCAGCCTGTCATACAGAATATATTAATAAGTCCTGCGATTCCGTTCATTACATTATGCCAGCCGCCATACAGCCATACGCCTTCAGATGAAAGCCACCATGAATACCAGCCGTTAATTGCCGATTCAAAATCACTCGCCACAGCAATAAGTATGTTGATTGCAACGATTGCAAACGGATATGCCTTGAACCAGTGCGTCTTACCGATTCCCCACTCATACTTAATCATCATAAAGCCGATACATCCCGCAAGTGAAGCATAGAGCTTCATATAATGGAACCAGCCGTTCATATACATATGGGTCTGGTTGTTAACCGCCCACTCTGCTCCCATTCGTGCCGCAGCTGCAATCACTACAAAATATACCGTAAGTGCAAGCGGTATAACTCCGAACATAAGAAGTCCGCCTGCCTTTGTCCTTCTTGCAAATTCATTAAGCAGGATAAGTCCTGCCAGCACTGCCAGCATTGCTATCCACTGACAGACTGCATCACTTCCATAAACATGAAATAACATAAAAACCACCCTCCATTCATATTCCGTGCAATCAGCACGCTTCTATCTCTTTTATGCTGCATTCGCTGCCGGTAAGCAGATATGTCCTCGGACTGCTGCACCTTGGGCATATCTTTCCGTACCTGACCGTCTCATATGTATTCCCACATTCCTCACAGAAAGTTACTGCCGGGAGTGTCTCCATCCTAAGTTCAGATTCCGCAAGAAGCGGTGTCTTCTTTTTGTAATAATTCCACGCATCCGTCATATAATCAGGCACTATTCCACTGACCTCACCGACCTCTAAAGTCACAGAGCCTATTTTACTCAGCTTCTTTTCATCCGCCAGCTTTGTGAGTGTCCTTGAAATATGTACAATAATTCCAAGCTCATGCATTGTATTATTTGTCCTTCTTGAACTTAATCTTAATCTCTCTCTTAAGCATATACGGAAGAATTGCTTTCATCTTATCCTCCGATTTGCGCATCGTGCTTGCTTCAGGTATATCCCTTGAAAGATGTATCGCGTCAAATTCGCATTTGGTTGTGCATAAGCCGCAGCCGATACATTTGTTAGGGTCTACCACTGTAGCTCCGCAGCCAAGGCATCTTGCTGCTTCCTTCTTAACCTGCTCCTCTGTAAATGTACTGCGCAGATCCCTGAATGTAAGCCCGTTCTCATCCGTCTTCTTATGGCATGCCTGACGCGGCGCATTGTCATAGCTGTCCGGCTCAATCGCAAGATTATCCTTATCAAGTGATGGGAACTGACGCAGATTACGTCCCAATGTAAGGCTGTGTCCCTTATGCACATATCTGTGAATTGACTCGCATGCTTCCTTGCCTGCCGCAATCGCGTCTATTGCAAATCTCGGTCCTGTATACACATCACCGCCAACAAATATATCCGGCTCCGCTGTCTGGTACGTCACAGGGTCTGCCTTAACAGTCATATTAGGATTAAGCTCTACCTTTGTACCCTCAATAAGGCTTCCCCATACAACTGACTGTCCTACTGACACAAGCACATTATCACATTCAATCGTCATCGTATCGTTCTCATCGTACTGTGGATTGAATCGTCCCTGTGCATCACGTACGGCTGTACACTTCCTGAATACAATCCCCGTAACCTTACCTCCGGCTGTGAGTATCTCCTTTGGTCCCCATGAATTATTGATTGTGATGTTCTCTTCAAGTGCCTCTTCAATCTCATCCTTTGCCGCCGGCATGCTCGCCCTGTCTTCAAGACACACCATCGTCACTTCCGATGCACCTGCTCTCAAAGCTGTTCTCGCAACATCCACGGCAACATTGCCGCCTCCGACTACAACTGTTCTTCCCTTGATATGGGCGCTCTTCTCATCAGGATTAATCTTCTTGAGGAACTCAACTCCGGCTATAACTCCATCAGCATCCTCTCCTGCGATTCCGAGCTTTCTTCCTCCCTGAGCTCCTATAGCAATATAAAATGCCTTATAGCCCTGCTGCCTTAACTGCTCAATAGTTATATCCCTGCCTACCTCTACTCCGCACTTAAAACCTATTCCCATCTTGCGGAGTACGTCAACCTCTGCCTCAATTACCTGCTCCTCAAGTCTGAAGGATGGGATTCCGTTAAGTATCATGCCGCCCGGTGTCTTTTCCTTCTCAAAGATGTCTACCGGATAGCCTTTGCATCTGAGATAATAAGCTGCTGACATTCCGGCAGGTCCCGCACCGATTATTGCAATCTTCTGCTCGAACTGCTTACCCTCATGGTTGACTGTCTCAGGTATATATCTGTTGGCTTCGTGAAGTTCCTGCTCTGCTATAAACTTCTTAATCTCGTCTATGGCAACTGCCTGGTCTATCGTTCCTCTTGTACATGCATCCTCACACTTACGGTTGCATATGGCACCGCATACGGCAGGGAACGGATTCTCTGTCTTAATCAGCTTAAGCGCATCCATATATCTTCCCTGTGATGCAAGCTTTATGTAGCCCTGAACCGGAAGATGTGCAGGACAGGCACTCTTACATGGTGCTGTTCCCGTATCGTAACAGTTAATCTGGTTATTGTCGCGATAATTCTTATCCCACTTCTCAGGTCCCCACTTAACAGTGTCAGGAAGCTCATGCTGCGGATATTCTACAGGGCCGTTCTTCGTACACAGCTTCTGTCCGAGCTTGGCAGCACCCGTAGGGCAGTACTGCACACATCTTCCACATGCAACACAGCGGTCAGGAGTTACACTTGCACGATATGCCGAACGTGACATATTAGGTGTATTAAAAAGCTGTGATGTTCTGAGCGCATTACATACACCTACTGCGCAGTTACATATTGCAAATATCTTATCCTCACCGTCAATATTGGTTATCTGATGTACATATCCGTTATCTTCAGCACGCTTAAGTATCGCCATTACTTCATCAATATCTGCGTAATGTCCTCTGCCTGTCTCAACAAGGTAATCTGCCATATCACCGACACCTATACACAGATCCCCCTCTATATCACCTGTACCTTCACCACGCACGCGCTGCTGTCTGCGGCATGAGCATGCACCTACTGCATACTTGTCCTTGTACTTATTGAGCCAGTATGAAATGTGCTCAATGCTTACCGATTCAGGCGTTGCAGGAATCGCTGTCTCAACAGGAATTACATGCATTCCTATGCCTGCTCCTCCCGGTGGAACCATAGGTGTTACCTTCTCAAGCGGAAGACGTGACATCTGCTCAAAGAAATCAGCGACCTCCGGATGTTCCTCGACCTGCCTGCCGTTCATTACCATGAATTCAGCACTTCCCGGAACGAACATCGGGAGTATATACTGCTTGTGCCTGTCCTCGTTCTCCCAGTTATACTCGATAAGTCCTATTACACTCATCTCCTGAAGAAGCTGTTCCGTACGCTCAACACTCTTCTTACACTTCTTCGCAACCTGCTCAAGTGTCATAGGCACTCTTACCTTCATTCCAAGTGCGACCTCTGCCATCTCGTCTGTGACAACTCCGGCAAGTCCCCAGTATTCAGGATCTTCCGTGGTCACCTTAACTCCGATACGGTCAGTTATCTTCTGTCCGAGCTTTATGATCAGCTCTCTTTGTTCTGCCATTAAATCCCTCCTCTGCATAATCCCGCTTTCTGATATTTTGTAATATACATATTATACAATATCCTCCACCTGCTAACAACAGAATTTGATAATTTTTTATCAATTTCGACATATCGTTAATTCACGTTCAAATTCGCTTAATTCAGCTCCAAATTCCATTTTTTTACTTTTTCTTAAATATAATCGCAATTGGTTATTAATTTGGCAGATATTCATTGGGAATTTTTATCGGATTATGGGAATGGAACATTTACAGAATTATATTCAGATAAAGTATGATTTTACAGACTATCAGATGGCACAGCTCCGTTTCTTTACGGTCACTCTGCTATCTGAGCTGAGCAAATTCCTGATCATAGGACTTTTCTTCATATATGACATCAGATTATATCTATGGACAATAGTTGTCTTTCAGATAGTACGTTCAACAACCGGAGGTATACACTGCCGCACATATGCAGGGTGCCTACTGCTTTCACTTGCATTTATGGTTATTATAATTAAAGTGCTGCCTTTATTCACGCCGGTACTTTTTGCGCGGATTCTGATGCTTATGATATGTGCGGCAGTCTCTTTTATAATCGGTCCCGTAACATCCGCAAAGCACCTTAAGCTAAGCAATAATACCAGGTTCCGCCTGCGGCTGAAGGTTATTGCCGTTATTGCTGTATATATTTTCGTAATGTGTATGAAGCCTGACAGCCGCTACATTATAACCGGCTTTTGGACTATTATACTTAATACATTTCAACTGGGAGTTGCAAAAACAATTAAAAAGGAGGTTTAGTAAGCATGAAAAAATTATTCTCACCGGCAGTAAGGAATGTACTGATGGGGTGCATGGCGTTTTCTTTTTGGATAAGCTGCGGTCACGCGTGTATACTCTTTTGTGGAGAAGAAGAGTATCCTAACAAAGCTGATTTTGAATAACTTCTATCTATGCGGGCACGTTGTTGCTCGCACTTTTATTTATATTAATAGTAAATGTAATCCAATTTCTACCATCATACATCTCATTACAGCATATTAAATCAAATCGATAGAATGTACTCATTCTCTTCAAAGAATATAATCCTATTCCGCGCATACTTCCCTTACTGCTATACCCTCTTTTAAACATTCTTGCAATTTCTTCAGGCTGTTTGTAATCGCTCAGATTACTTACAATCAATTTCAACGTACTTGAATCTTCAATTATAACTATCTTCATCTTTTTATCTTCTTGACTTTCAAGTGCATCAATGGCATTATTTATCAGATTTCCAAGTATTTCAACCAATTTGTACATAGGTATTCCTGTTTCAAGCATCATACATCTCACTTCATATATAACCTTGATATTTTTTCTTTCTGCTTCAAGCAGTTTCCCATATAAGAATCCTATGACTACCGTATTCCCTAATTTAAGGAGCTGACCATATCTATTATCACTTTCAAGTTCCTCACAATATTTCTTCTGATTTTCCACCAATTCTTCGTAGGTCCTATAAATTGACGACATATTATATATAGCATTTATATGATTATTGAACTCGTGCTGTCGGATACGGATTTCGTTAATAAGATTTTTATATGACTCCTCATATAATTTGTACGCATTTAACTCCGCTTCGCTATCAGTGGATTTTATTTTATATTTTTCCCAACTGATAGTAACAATACATAGTAACAGTAAACATATACACAATAATATATATTCGCCAAAATACATTCCGCCTAGATGTTTAAACATATACATGCATATAAATATCACAATACATCCAAACATAAAAATCAAATATGGTACAATTTCTTTCTTGCATAAATAATCTGAAAACTTTCTCATTTCAACAAATCTTGAAATCAGTACCATTACCAGCAACAGAATAATATTCGTCATTAGTATCATTCCATTTTCTGATGTATTACTCAGCATGGATATTATTGATGCAATAGAAAGACATAACATTTGTAATATACTCATCAATATCAAATATAATACATTGTTGACAATAATTTTTCTAATATTCCAGCCAAATCTGAAGCCGCAATAAATTGCTATAATTGGATATATTACAGATGACATCCATTTAGGAAGATATTCATAATTTATAAGATTCATAATTACAATGTCAATGATAACTAATGCCAACGTCTTCCAGTCACACTTTATCTTTTCTCCGTAACATAAATGAATACACCATATTACCGCAAATACTTCTACTAAAAGTGCTATATTTTCAATAACCATCCTTAATCATCCCGCTTATCTTCTTAACAAATGTAACGCCAATCACTATCCCCGCATCTATGCCTCTCATACGGATGCATCTGTTAGTCAGGTCTATGTGTTCGATGTAGTTCCTGTTGATGATTACACCGCGGTTACATTGGATAAGCGCATCGTTGTCTGCCTCCTCCAGTATCTGCCTGCATGTCTTTTTGGGGATTATTAGTTCTTCTCCTGTGACTTTGTGAAAATGTGCTTTATGATCTATATTTTCTATGTAAATAATTTCTGAACATTTTACAGGGAATAAGATTCCATCGCTTCTGAAAAACATCTGTCTGTCATTAATATGTGCCTGAGGCATACGGAGTGCTTTGGCTATTGCATCTTTAACGCAGTCAATGTCAAAAGGCTTTTCTATATAACTGAAACTATGCAGCTGTGCATATGCATACATTGCCGGATCTTCTAATGAAGTTATAAATATGACCGGCGTGAATTCATATTCATTTATACGGCGGACTGCCTCAACGAAACGAATGCCCGAGGTATCCCCGGGCACATTAGTGTTAGTTATTATATCAACAAGAAATAAATCTATCCTGCTGTTTATCGCTGTCTCAACCGCTCCTTTTGTATCTGCAAATTTTCTTATGTCTGCGTCAGGGCACACATCTTCTACTGCTGATGCCAGAATTTCTCTTGTTGTTTCGTTATCCTCTATAATCATTATTCTTCTGCTCATCTGTATTCCCCTGCATAATATTCCTCAAATTTCTTACAAAATCAAGCAATTGTGATTTATCTCCAGCTTCAAATGCAGACCACAACATTTTGACAGCAAGCATTCTTCTGTCGCAAAGGTTCATGAACAATGCAGGCTGATAGCCTGACATATTATATAAGCTGAGCAGCAGTTCTGCATCCGGATATAGCGTTTCCTTCTCAAGCTCACGATATTTTTTTATTCCTACGCCAAGACGCTGAGCCATCTCTATCTGTGAACACTGCTCTTCCTCCCTGACAAAATTGACCATCGAGAAATCATCCCACGAATCAGCCATTGCCTCTATAAGTTTCGCCTCTGACCGGCTGACATTCTGCAGTTCACCGCGCTCAATCTTTTCGCTCATAACATTAGCAACCATTTTCAAGGCAAAATCACGTTCCTTACCGGCTCTGTTAATCTCGTCCTCAAGCTCATCAGCACTATATTGAAAATGCTCACCCGTGATAATATAATCAATGTCTGCTCCGGTATCTGCAAGTGCCTTCAGATTCTTATCCGTAAGCTTTGTATTACCATTCTCAAGGTATGAATATTGTTCCTGACTGACACCGATAGCCTGCCCCATCTGCTTCTGCTTCATGGGGATAGATTTTCTGTATTTTTCCAGCCTCACCAGCATCTCATCATAACTACCCATTACCACACGTCTCCAACCTGCCATTGAATACTTTGCATCATGCCCTGACAGCCATTGTCTTATGCGGCATGCTATGTATTCTTATAGATAAATTGTAAGGTAATGTTTGTGTGCCTAATTAGGTCTATATCTTTATATCATTGTAAATATTCTGTTCATTATTCAATTTACTATTCTAATTTGTTATTAAAAAAATTTTTACGTTGGCGCAAACCACGCAATGCGATATTATATATAAATTAATTGGCAAAGCATTTATACGTGTTACATATCATAATCCTGAGCTGCCGGATGAGGCAGTCAGAATGACCAAAACCTTATTATTGAGTGAATATGAGATTTGCAAAAACATCTGAAAGAGAAATTAGAAAAAGAATACCGGGAGAGGTATGAGAAGGAATTCCGCGAACGTTACGATAAAGATTGTCAGCAGCAGCGGCAACAGCATCAGCAGGATGCTGACCTGATTGCCGCTCTTAAAGCTGAAATTGAACGTCTGCGTAAGCTGCCTGCTCAGCAGAGCAGTTAAAGACCGGTTAACTCAGACGGGCAGGCTTAACCCAGTATACATTCACCTGTAAGTGGGTCTTCAAGCCCCATGAAAGACATCAGCAGTGCCATTCTGACATAGACGCCGTTCTGCACCTGCTCAAAGTATGCAGCTCTGCTGTCGAGGTCCACATCCCTTGAGATCTCGTTGATTCGTGGAAGCGGGTGCAGGACTGCCATGTTGCTCTTTGCAAGCTGCATTTTTTCTGCATTAAGTATATAGCTGTCACGCAGTCTCAGATAGTCTTCCTCGTTGAAGAATCTTTCCTGCTGCACTCTTGTCATATAGAGTATATCAAGCTCAGGAAGCGCCTTTTCAAGGCTTCTCTCTTCACGCCACTTTGCATCTGAATCTATCGGAAGCTCATCAAGCATATATTCCGGCATTCTGAGTTCTTCCGGAGATATGAACACAAACTCATTGCCTTCATATCTTGACAGGCTCTGAACAAGTGAATGAACGGTTCTTCCAAACTTCAGATCTCCGCACATTCCAATTTTGAGGTGGTCGAGCCTTCCCATTCTGCTCTTAATAGTCATAAGGTCTATCATTGTCTGTGACGGATGATTATGACCGCCGTCTCCTGCATTTATTACAGGTATTTTGGAATAGAGTGAAGCAAGCAGGGGTGCGCCTTCCTTTGGATGACGCATGACAGCTATATCAGCATAACAGCTTATAACTCTTATTGTATCCTCTACAGTCTCACCTTTGTTGGCACTTGATACATTGGCAGACGGAAACCCTATCACGCTTCCGCCAAGATTAAGCATTGCAGTCTCAAATGACAGCCTTGTTCTTGTGCTTGGTTCATAGAACAATGTTGCTACTTTTTTTCTTTTTGCAACTTCTGAATAGCTGTCCATATTGGCAGATATTCTGCGCGCAAGTTCAAGTATTCTATTAGTTTCTTCAAGTGTAATGTCCTGTGGTCCTATCAGATGTCTGAGTTTCATTTTCATTCTCCATTCATGTAGTCTGTATAATTCATGCAATCTGTATAATTTAACCGATGTAATCCGTACAATTAAGATATTGTTATATATTCGCTGCGTTCTGCTCCCGTTGACACAAGATAAATTCTGTGATTAACAAGTTTTTCAATTGCCAGCACGTATTCTCTTGCCTCTTTAGGAAGCTCCTCCCAGCTTTTGCAGCCTGATATATCACAGTGCCATCCCGGATACTCCTCAACAACAGGCTTTACTCTCTCGAGACTGCTGTCAGCAGGGAATGTGTCAATCGTATGTCCGTCAAGCTCATAGGCAGTAACTACCGGTATTGTATCAAACTCACTCAGTACATCAAGCTTTGTGAGGGCTATATCATCTGCCCCCTGACATTCTATTCCATACCTGCTTGCTACCGCATCAAAAGGTCCTACCCTTCTTGGTCTTCCTGTTGCTGCCCCGAATTCACCTCCGGCATTACGGAGCTTATTATTCCACTCTTCAGGCATTGCATCTTCAGCAGCAAATGGTCCCTCTCCTACACATGTTGAATATGCTTTCATTACACCTACAACACGGTCAGGCGTTCTCTGTGGAATTCCTGCACCTATAGGCGCATATGCTGCTATGGTATTTGAACTTGATGTATAAGGATATATACCATAATCAATATCCCTTAAAGCGCCAAGCTGTGCTTCAAAAAGAATATTTTTTCCTGCCTCGGCAGCATTGTTAAGCAGCTTTCCGGTATCACATATATAATTACGGAAATATTCAGCCTGACTTTCGCACCAGTTATATAATTCTTCAAATGAAAGCGGATTCTGTCCATAGACATTTTCCATGATGAGGTTTTTACTCTCAAGTATAACCTGAAGTCTTCTCTTTATTGCAATCGAATTCAGATTCAGAAGATCGCCCATTCTAAGTGTCTTTTTCATATACTTATCGCCATATGCATATGCTATTCCTCTTCTTGTGGAGCCAAATGCTGCACCTTTTTCAAGAAGCCTTTCTTCCTCAAGTACATCCTGACGCACATGGAAAGGCATGCATATTGTTGCCTTATCCGAAATTCTGAGATTGTCCGAATCTATTTTAACTTTCATATATTGCAGCATTGACATCTCATGTCTGAGATGATCAAGGTCAACTACCATTCCTCCGCCTAACACACATACTGCTTCCGGATGCAGTATTCCTGATGGAATAAGATTCAGCACATACTTTCCTTCAGGTGTCACAACTGTGTGCCCTGCATTGTTACCGCCCTGATACCTGACAACATAGTCAGCCTTCTCACTTAACAGATCAACTATTCTTCCTTTGCCTTCGTCTCCCCAGTTAATTCCCGTAACAGCCGTAATCATAAATTCTCCTTTCAGTGCAGCCAGTCACCGCCAATATATTTTTGATTATTGATTTTTCAAACCGACTGTATTATACTTTTTACGCAGTCAGATGTAAAATGTATATTTGATATGTCGGTTATACACATTTTGTATATGGAGGATAGCATGGCAAATTACGATTACTATAGAATATTCTATTATGTTGCACAATACAAAAGCTTCTCAAGGGCTGCTGAGATTCTTGAAAACAACCAGCCTAACATAACACGATGCATGAACAATCTTGAAAATGAACTGGGATGCAAGCTTTTTGTCCGCACGAACCGCGGTGTAACACTTACACCTGAAGGTACAAGGCTTTATGAACATGTTGCGGTTGCCTTTGAGCAGATTGAAGTTGCAGAAAAAGAGATATCAATGGATAACAGTCTTGAAAGCGGTATTGTTACTATCGGTGCAAGTGAAACAGCGCTGCGCCTTATGCTTCTTAACAAGCTTGAAGAGTTCCATGAAAAATATCCACGTGTAAGGCTGCGCATTTCCAATCATTCCTCTCCACAGGCTGTCAAAGCCCTTGAGGACGGACTTGTTGATTTTGCAGTTGTAACAACACCCATAACTATAAAAAAGCCCCTTCAGAAAACCTCACTTTACTCATTCCGTGAGATTCTCATCGGGGGAAGAAAATATTCAGATATCGCTGCAAAGATGCAGAGTATTAATAATCTTGCCGATATACCTTTTATATCACTTGGCGGCGAATCAGCAACCCGTGAACTGTATATGCAGTATTTTTTAAATCACAATATGCCATTTAATCCCGATATGGAAGCTGCCACTACAGACCAGATTCTTCCTATGGTAGAGCACAATCTCGGACTCGGCTTTTATCCCGAAGAAATGGCATCCGAATTCATTCAAAAAGGGACTATACTGCCAATCCGTATATTTGAACCCGTTCCCTACAGAACCGTATGTCTCATTCAGGACACATCAAAACCTCACAGTGTTGCCGCCGGCAAGCTTGAGGAAATACTACTTAAAAGATAGCAGTTGTCCTGTCAGGCTTTGCTCGTTAATATTATAGTGCATATCTATTGCTCTGTCACATGCAGACTTATCCCTGCTATGCAGAGCATTTATTATATCTTCATGTGCCTTCTTAAGATGTAACTTATCATCACCGTTTATCGCTTCGAGTGCTTCATCTATCCACTCACGATACACGTCTATGAGTGCGCTCATAAGTATATCGATAAATGCATTGCCTGATGCCTTTACAAGCAGATAATGAAATCTTCTGTCCGTCTCACTGTCACTGCAGTCCATAGAATAAGCCAGTTCCGCTGCCATATCAAGCTCATCCGGTTTATCACTTCCAGCTTCCAGCCTGTCTATTACAGCATGGCACACTGTCTTTTCCATGCTTCTTCTGAAATCACATATATCATGACGAGAGACCTGTTTAAGTGCCAGCATCATATGTATCATATCCGATATTGTTCTCTCCATGTTGCCGCTGATATAATTGCCTGAGCCATGACGTGACACTATAATGCCCATATTTTCAAGCATTCTCATGGCTTCCCTCGTTGAATTACGGCTTATGTCAAGTTCAAGCGACAACTCCCGCTCTGTCGGAAGTCTGTCCCCTACATTCAATGAACCGCTGCTTATCATTCTGCGCACATAATCAACGGCCTTCTCATATTCCCGCCCCATCTTAATCTATACTCCGTTATTATATAAAATGTGCAAATACAGACGCACCGACCACAGTCAATATGCCCGCTACTGCAATTGAAAGGCTGCTCATTGCGCCCTCAACTTCACCGATTTCCATTGCCTTGGCCGTACCGATTGCATGTGCTGCAGATCCGATTGCTATTCCTTTGGCAATAGGCTCCTCAATTCTGAAAATTTTACATATAAATTCCGCAAGAATATTACCAATAACACCCGTTATTATAATAACAGCAACAGTAATAGTTACATAGCCGCCAAGTTCTTCGGATACACCCATTCCTATTGCCGTTGTTATTGACTTTGGCAGAAGTGTTACATATTCCTCATGAGTAAGCCCGAAAAACAGGGCAAGGACAAGAATTGTTATAAGGCTTGTAAGCACGCCTGATAAGATTCCGCACATTACGGCGCGGACATTACTCTTAAGCAATTCAAACTCTTCATAAAGCGGTATTGCAAGGCATACTGTTGCAGGTGTCAGAAGCCAGCTCAGATACCTGGCTCCCTCATTGTATGCATCATAATCAATGTGTGCCAGCACAAGAAATATTATTGTTACTGCTATTGATATAAGAAGCGGATTAAAAAGTCCGACATTCAGCTTCTTTTTCAGATATACTCCTATCATGTACGATATAAGACTTACGCTCACACCTGCAAATGCAGCGTTAGCAAAAAATTCATTCATCTATGGTTCCTGCACTTTCCTCATTTTTCTGGCCTGCACGGATTATCGCCTGTGAAATCCTTCCGCTGACAGCCATTACCGTAAATACCGTTACAACCGTAATAATTCCTACCGGAAGAATAAGCGGACGCAGAACGTTCCACGATGACATAAGGCCTACACCTGCCGGTATAAACATAACCGGCATTATTTCTATAAGAAATTTGCCTGTCTCTCTGACATCTTCAAGCTTAATAACCTTAGTCAGCAGACATACAAAAAGAATTACCATGCCGTATATACTTGCCGGAATAGGCAGCGGCAGAATCTCCTTAAGAATCTCTCCGATAAATGATATTATCAGAATAATTAAAAATTGCTTCAGATACTTCATTAGTTTACTCCTCCAAAAATTGGTACTACCAATCCATTTTACATCCAAAATCTTCTTTGTCAACTTATTTTTATCAGCAGTCGTAAAAAGCAGCAGGCATAAAAAACAGAAGCAGGACATTCGTAAAATACCGGCTGCCCGCTTCTGCTGCTTTATATAAATCTTTATACTCTTTTATAAATAATCGGAGCATCGTATCCAAAAGTTCTCCTTCCGTTAACTTCCATACTTTCAGATACTTCCAGACAGCTATCGGAAAACTTTTCCCAAAGCTTAAATGTCATTACCGGAGAGAAACGGCTTGTGCTGCCACCTTCCCAGACACCACCATTTTCATGGTACAATGCCGGAGTAAACTTTTCAGATTCTTTCAGTTTGCTATAATCAACATTTTTCATAGAATCATATGAAAATGTGTTTTTATCTTCTACAATAAATATCCCGTGAAAATCCTCAGGGATGTTCTTTATTTTGTCATTGCAGGCTGTATTCACATGCTGTGCATTATCAAAATGCCCTGTCATAAGTTTTACAAATTCTTCTGTCTTCATTATGTCTTTCTCCTGGTTAGATCACATATTTTAAAATAAAAGCTGAAGCCCCATGATATAAAAATAAGACTGTCAAATTGGGCACTGTGTCCCTACTGCAAAAAAAGCACCCGCAGCTACACATATACTGACAGTCAGGAACCGTCTGCCATGCGCCACAGGTGCTTTTTTATATATTTCATTTGTATTATATTGATATTACACCAAAAGCAGTATATCCGGCTTATAGTGCCTGCCAATATACCTACGCCTCTGATTCCTTCTTATGTCTCTTAAAGAAGTCCCTTGTCTCTGCTATAACAACACTACTGAGTGCAAATATTGCAATCATGTTAGGTATTGCCATGAGTCCGTTGAATATATCTGCAATTGTCCATACTGCTTCAACCGTCATATATGGTCCGATAAACACCGCAAGGATATACAGCCAGCGGTATATTCCAACCATCTTCATGTTACCTCCGGTAAGATACTCAAGACATCTCTCCGAATAGTAATCCCAGCCAAGAATTGTTGTGAATGCAAAAAATACAAGACACATCATCAGCAGAAATGAAGAAATTACTGTCGGAATAGGCAGTCCGTTATTGAATGCATATGTTGTAACCGCAACACCCTTAAGTCCGTTAACCTGCCATGCACCTGTCATAACGATTGCAAGTCCTGTCATTGTACAAATTACTATAGTATCAATAAATGTACCTGTCATAGATACAAGCCCCTGACGTACAGGCTCTTTAGTCTTGGCTGCTGCTGCCGCAATAGGTGCTGAACCAAGTCCTGCCTCATTAGAGAAAATACCTCTTGCAATACCATTCTGCATTGCAACGATTATTGAGCCTGCCACACCGCCTGTCACTGCCGCCGGATTAAACGCTCCGTCAATGATTGTTACAATTGCTGAAGGAACAGACTTGATATTGCATATTACAAGTACTATACATATAACAAAATAGATTACAGCCATAAACGGAACTACAACCTGTGATACATTGGCAATTCTCTTAATTCCGCCAATAAGTACGAGTGCAACACATATACTGAGTATAAGTGATGCAATTACAACTGTCCATGAATATGTACCGATTCCCGGAATTACTACTGTCATCTGATTAGCAGGGTCGAAGAAATTATTAACTGCTGAAGCTATACCATTAACCTGTGAGAATGTTCCTATTCCAAACAGACCGACACAGATACCAAAGAAAGCAAAAAGCTTGGCAAGCCATTTCCAGTTCTTACCCATTCCCTTCTCTATGTAATAGAAAGGTCCGCCAAGAGAATGATTATTCTCGTCAACCACTCTGTACTTTACAGCAAGGAGACCCTCAGCATACTTGGTAGCCATACCGAAGAACGCCGCAATCTCCATCCAGAATAATGCTCCCGGTCCACCCGCACATATTGCAGTTGCAACACCTACGATATTACCGGTACCTATAGTTGCTGAAAGAGCCGTACATAATGCGCCAAATGACGATACTTCTCCATGTCCGTCCTCTTCGTTCTTAACCATCCACTTAAGTGCCAGCGGAAGCTTACGTATCTGAAGCAGCCCCATTCTAATTGTAAGATATATGCCTCCTGCAAGGATAAGCACCATAAGAGGGATGCCCCATACCATACCGTCTATCTTAGACAGTATCGTGTTAATCGACTGTAACATATTAATCTCCATTCCGCAGGCACAAAGTGCCGGAGGAACCGCGAGCCAAATATCAGATTTGGCTCTGCGATAGATGCTGTTTGTGGCGCCTGCTGCACAAACAGCCGTGTAAAAAATCAGATATCAATCTGATTTTTTACACTATCTCCATTCCGCGAATATTAAATCGCATTATATGATGTCGGGGTCAAAAGCCCCGACTTTGATACCTGTGGATTGTTCCGTGCTTCGCACTCCCACAATCCTACCCACCTATGAGCAAGCTCATGTGGGTTTATACCTTTTGACCCTGGTATCATTATATAAAAATACATTTTAAAGTAAAATGAATTATTATTCAATATTAAATTATATTCTTTATGCCTTCGGTGAGACGCTTTGCGACCTTTACATTATTCATTGTATACAGGTGTACACCATCGACATCAGATGCAAGAAGCTCAATTATCTGGCTCTGGCAGTATGCCATTCCTGCATCAAAAAGTGCGTCTTTATTATCACCGTATTTGCGTATAAGCTTCCGGAAACGCTCAGGGAACTTAGCACCGCACATTGTTACCATTCTCTGAATCTGTGCCGCATTAATACATGGCATAATACCCGGAACAATAGGCACTTCAATCCTCGCTCTTCTGCAATCACTTACAAACTGAAGAAATGTGTCATTATCAAAGAACAGCTGTGATATAAGGATATCAGCCCCTGCATCAGTCTTAATCTTAAGATTTTTAATATCATCGACACGATTTTCCGTCTCCGGATGTACATCCGGATAACATGCCCCCGCTATACAGAATCTGTCTCCTGTAGTTGCCCTCAGATACTTAATAAGGTCACTGGCATGCGCAAAATCTTCCTTGGCAGGAACATCCGGGTTGCGGTCTCCTCTCAGTGCCAGAATATTCTCTATCCCTTCTGCCGTAAGCTCCCTTACAAATTCGTCTATCTCTGCTCTGTTATAGCAAAGGCACGTAAGATGCACAACAGGCTCTACGTGATACTTTTCTTTTATCTTCCTGGCAAGCTGTATTGTCTTATTATTATTAGAGCTGCCTCCTGCTCCGAACGTAACACTTATGTAATCCGGTCTGCAGTCGCACAAAATCTCAAGCGTTGCGTCAATATTTTTAAAATCTTCCTCTTTTTTAGGTGGAAAAATCTCGAATGAAAGCGACTGTTTCTTATCATGATGTATCTGTGAAATCTTCAAAATAAACTCCATTCCGCAGGCATAATATGCTGTAAAAACCACAATCCAGACTTTATATACGGGCTTGCAGTATATGGCTATCCGTGGTGCCTGCTGCACCAATAGCTGCAATAACTATATTATTATACATTTACAACGGCAATCAGGCAACAAAAAAGGAGATAAAAAATCAGGCACCGCCTGCACTGACGATACCTGATTCTTTATAGAGAGTCTATTATGATGTTAGCTGTTTTAATCTATTCTGCCTTAACAATTCTTCTCAGTGGCGGAATAATCTGTGCCGCAATGACAGCCTTTACAAGGTCGAGCGGAATAAACGGCACAAATCCCGCAAGGAATGCAGCGCTTAAGCTCAGATGATTCTGAAGCATGAGCCACAACATTCCGAGTATGTCTATTATAAGTACTCCGACAATAGCTGCTGCCGTGTAGCGGATACGATTATATTTCTTACCTCTGATGAGTGGAAGTACAACTGCAACAACAAGGAATGTTGCTGTGTATCCGCCATATGGCCCTATTATGTAGCCAAAGCCTGAACCACCCGCTATAAATACAGGTACACCTAAGATTCCAAGGAGCATCCATACAAGTATTACAAGAAATGACTGTTCAAGCGGAAACAGCAGCGCCACAAGCAGAATCACAAAGTTAAGAAGTGTTATATGTGGATTGCTTGGAAGCGGAATCGGTATACTTGCATATGCTGACACGCTGAGTATTGCTGCAAATATAGCCATTGTCACAAGGGACTGCGTGCTGATGGCAGGTTTTTTATTAGTGGTCTTATCCATTTGTTTTACCTCACATATTTTCATGATAGTTCACAGTATACTAACCCGCCATGTAATTGTCAACCTGTTTTTCATTTTAGTTAACATTGCAATTGACATACGCTTCTGCGGCATCTATAATATGTATGTCTTAGACCGTATGTCTTAGACAGTTAGTCTTAGACAGTCAGTACCCTTATAATTGACAGATTTGGAGATATATCAATAAATATGATTAAAGCAGATATGATTAATGAATTAAAAGATAAAGTTATTGACGGATATTCCATAAGCAGGGACGAAGCACTTCTGCTTGCGGATACTCCGGACAGCCGCCTTGATGAGCTGTGCCACGCTGCCGATGAGATACAGCGTCACTTTTTTGACAATGACTTCGATATGTGTGCCGTCATAAGCGTAAAGGGCGGCCGCTGTTCTGAGAACTGCCGCTATTGTGCACAGTCATCATGTGCCCAGGTTCCTGTTCCTGTGCACTCAATGATATCGCCCGATGAGCTCGCTGCCAATGCCCAATTACGTAACATTAACGGAATCAGGCATTACTGTCTTGTTTCAACCGGCAGACGTGTGAGTGACAGCGACATTGCCTATATCTGTGAAGGTATCAGCCGCATATGCCGTGATACACATCTTACAGTATGTACTTCTTTTGGTCTTCTTAAGCCGGACCAGCTTCGCAGGCTTAAAGAAGCAGGAGTTGCACGAATCCATAATAATCTTGAGACATCAAGACGTTATTTCCCGACACTCTGCACAAGCCACACCTACGATGAAAAGATTGCAACAATCCGTGCAGCCCGTGAAGCAGGTCTTGAGGTATGCAGCGGTGGAATATTCGGCGTTGGTGAGACGACGGAAGACCGCATTGATATGGCCCTGACGCTGCGTTCGCTTGATGTACAGTCAGTCCCTGTCAACATGCTCGATCCTGTTCCCGGAACACCTTTTGGAGAGACACCGGTTCTTACACGTGATGAAGTACGCCGCATAATCGCAGTCTACCGGTTCATACTGCCAAGACAGTACATACGTCTTGCTGCCGGACGCGATTACCTTAGCGACAGTGGCTTTTCATGTTTTCATTCAGGCTCTAATGCAGCAATTACCGGAGATATGCTCACCGTTAAAGGCATTTCCATAGATGAAGATATCAACACAATAAAAAATATGGGGTACCGCATGTAACCGTCTCATATAATACTACTGCCTGTTATAGTATCTTATACCGCTGTCCGGCTTAAAATATGTCCTTATATAGCCGTCAGCTGATACAACTACAAATTCGTTCGTGCTTTCAATATAATATACATCATCTCCATCTTCAGCTTCTGTCTTGTGAAGTGCCTCTGAATTCAGGACGACTGCCGCTGCTGCACTCTGATACTCTTCCGGACTGGCAAATCCCATCTCCCTGCCATGCTTCTTATAGTGCTCCTCCAAAAGCCTCCGGCTTCTGAAAGTAAGATGCTGCGATATCTTTACATTACCTGCCGCTGTCTGTGATTCGTCACTCTGTGTCAGGGTGCTGCTGACAGCTGACGTGTCCGTATTGTCAAGGAGTTCTGCACCGCAGCCCGCTACTGCAAACATCACCAGCAGGCCGGCCATAATTAATATCCTGCGCATATGTCTCATATAATATAACCTCTCAATCTCTCTGCCAGACATAGCTCCTGTCTGACATTTTAAACATATCTATATCATTTTTCCGTCACCAAAAGAAATGACTTTTTCACATTCCAATAACTTTTGCAATTGTTTAACCGCATTTGACTTTGATGCTGTTATTGGCATTATTTCCGTTTTTTGTATTTATCATAGAATGGCTTTAGTTTACCGGCCTAATCAAATTAATTCCTCCTGTGATATCTTAAGGCGTCGGATTCGGCACAATCAACTGAATTCCCCACCAACTCTTCATATTTTAGCTGATAAGCAATAAGTCTGGGTATATATTCCGGAGGAGTTCTTCTTGCTGCTTCCCAGTCCTCTAATGTACGAATAGGAATGCCGGTATGCTCAGAAAACTCTTTGCGTGACATTCCTATACTTTCTCTTAATTCTTTTATCTTCTTAGCTAAATCCATATTACCACCTCGTATTGCGTGTTTTTATAATTATAACACAGAACAATACAATACGCAATGCGTGGAATTGGCTTTTTATACCCTGAAACTATGCGCTTACTTACAGGCAAAAAGGCCCCATAGCAGCACATTCACCGCACTTTTTCATTCAATGTATAAGCAGGTCACTTTTCGATACACCCTTTTGTATAACACTAAAATAGGGGTATCGTATTTCACGACTCCCCTATAATCCATTTTATGCAATATGCTTTATTTCAATTACATACTTTTCTTTTAACTTTGAACATCTATTCTGCGCAATGATTCCTTCATGCTGCAATCTTCCAGCTACAATTCCCGGATGTATTCCTATGCTTTTTGCAAATTCAACAATTTCATCATCTGAAGTATATTTTGTTGGAGCCAGTCTTTTATAATCTGCCGGTGGAATCAAATAGTTCATTGCAAACTTATCTGCTTCAATTTCCAATTTATCATTAATATCCTTCATTTCTTCAACTGTGCTGCTAATAAATACAGTTTTTATTTTTTGCTGCATTACGTGTTTAATTTCATGGAATAATGAGAACCAGAATTTATCTGCATCTAACCCTCTATTATTCATCGCAAGTACTACTCTCTTCTCTGATACCCATTTAACAGCACCATTCACACCTGAATTTTTCAAATGTGGCAACAAGACAAAAGCGACTCCACATTCAGCAAAAATTTCACGCATTCTTGGAAGGAATTCTTCCGGCTTTTTAACCGTCATCCCCCTAAGTTCTGGCAGATAACCTTTTAGCCTCTCTGCATTATATGGCTTGGTTTCAATACTTTTTGAGATATTTATAGCTGTTTGAATCCATGCTCTAGAATTAATAATATTCTTCTCGTTATTACATGATGCACTTGATCGGAAGTTCACTAAAAAATCTGGCTGCAACATAATTCGTAAATCTGCTACCTTAAAGTATTTACACAAATTTGCCACTTTTTCATTTATACTTCTTGCAATTGGCAAACCAATGACATCTACAAAATACTTATAATCTATTTTTTTTGCAAGTTCAGCCTGTGCATCAACATCTTTAGCTTGCTGTATTTCAATTAACTTCCGGTCATAAGTATTCTGTAAATTCTGCCAAACTTCTACGCTCGTTCCAAGCATCGCAGAGAGCTTCTTTGCTAAGTCATTTGAAATATTAGCCTGACCATTAATCAACTGACTTAAAGTCTTAGCTGTTGTTCCCATTCTTGTGGCAAATTCAGCCTGACTTATTTCCATATCTTCAATAATATCTGCAATATAATATCCAGGGTGATATGCCACTATATCTTTGTATTCATTTACATTACTCATAATGGTTCGACACCTCCGTTACTTTCACAATTTTAATCATTTTACACTTAGCTAAAATGTCTCCTTCTACGATTTCATTACCATCGTTATCACAAGGAATCATTGTAACTCTATAACCCGTATTACCTAATCTTATGCTCCATTCATCTTTTCTATCACCCTTTAAATGTTCAAAATGAAACGGAGGATAATTTGCAATATCCATTAAAGACTCTGCATTCCCAAACTTAATTATCGCTTTCCTTTCATTTTTATTACCATTTTGGTAACAGAATTATATCACTAATTAAAAGAATTATCAATCCACCACAAATTAATATTTAAAATTTTTATTACTTTTTCCGTAACGAAAGTAAAGAGCCACTACATAATAACAGTTCTTTAACTCGTAAAATAAATTTTTAATTCCAGTTTTTTACCATAAAAAACCGAAAGTGTTTATTTGAGTTATTTATGTCTTTATTAACAGTATACGAAAGAACTTTATTCTGTTTATAATATTCCATACCACGCCATACAGACTTACTGCTGGCAATATCAATCAATCCCATAAAGTACGTAAATCATTCTTTCTGTATCGGTCACCCTATCAATCACCACAACGGTTACCATCTTTGTTTTATGAACCACTCTCACGATTTTTACTAATTATCATCAGCTAAGCGCTATCTTCTATTATTTGTTGTGCCTTCATATTCAAGCCCTGACATCTCTTTCAATATAGCTCTTGTACGGGCAGGGCTTGATTCAATAGCTTGTGCGATATCCGTTATCTTAGATAATCAATTTCCCTTCAAATACGGCATTGTTCCGCAATACTATGTGGAAGGCAATCACGAAGCAATTATTCCGAAAGATATTTTCTTACGGGTGCAGGAAGAGCTGGTACGCAGGCGAGTGGTCAAAACCAGTGCCAATGGCAAAAAGCGCTACTACAGCTGCAACCACTGCTTTGCGCAGATTGTCATTTGCGGGCGAATGCGGTGAAATGTTCCGCCGAATCCACTGGAATAATCGTGGCTGCAAATCCATCGTCTGGCGCTGCATCAGTAGACTGGAGCCAACCGGGCAGGAATGCCACGCAAGAACCGTCAATGAGCCGGTATTGGAGAATGTGGTAGTTCAGGCGATTAACACGCTCCTTGGCGATAAGTCCACCTATCAGGCGCAGCTCCAGCAGAACATCGCAAAGGTGATCCGAAGCGCTCAGCAAAATACCGCTGATGGTATCAACGAAAGACTGCAGGAGCTTCAGAAAGAGCTTCTCAAAAAAGCCAATAACAAAGAAGCCTACGACGAGATTGCCGACGAGGTCCTGGTAAAGCGCTGGCTTGAACAAATCATCGTCTGAGAGGACCACTTCACCGTGGAGCTAAAATCCGGACTGAAAATTGATATTGAAGGATAATCCCATAGACGCACGAAACCCTCTCGACCATGATGGACGGGAGGGTTGATTTATTATTTGCCACCTCTATGATACGGCGCTTTATCTTTCCATACGACTCCGTTTTTCGTATGATAGCGTTGTTTATGTCCCGTTACATCGTTCTCACTTGGTAAAGCCCTGCTTGCTTTTTCTACTATATCCGCAACCTTGTCTGCAACTGATGAATTTGCAGAAGTAGATTCTGTGCTATGTGTACTTCCAGAACCTCTACCTTTGATGGAAGATACTGCTTTTGCAATACTACCAATTGCTAATCCTGCAATTTCAAGTGACTCAACAGGGTGTTCAACTATAAATCTTCCAACTGTTTTTAGTCCTTTTACAAAAGCATTGTTTGATTTTTTAGGAGCAACGTTATGTGGCTTTGGTATTTCAAATTTACTACTCTTTGTATGTATTTCTACCGTTTCCTTCAATGAACCACCTGTATTACTTGCAGTTTCTCTATCTTCTATATTTTTTTCTTCTATAGTTGAATCTACTTTCAATGAAATTATTGGTTCGGGCAGATTAATAATTTCACACGGAATAAAATGTCCATCACCAAAATTAGATTTTTCTTTTGTAACCGGATTATAATACCAGTTCGTTGGATTTTGCCAATTGCCATCATGAGCATCTAAATGCTCTGCTCTTGTAAGAAATTGTATATTTCCAGGTTCACCTTGATACTCAGGATACATCTCAGCGCTCTTCATATGCTGCCCTTCGAAGGCTTTCCCGTTATCATCATAAGCTTTTCCTTTATCAAGGATATCCTGCTGTTGCTGAGGAGTCCATTCTCTTGTTCCTTTTCCTTCCTGAACAAGCTCTTGTTCTTTATTCCACGCAGCAAGAATAGCCTTATTGGATTCTGCTGTTCTCCTCGACATAGAATCAACCTCCTATGCCAAGCAAATCATTCAGGTCGGTTAAGAACGCAACAAAATCATCATAGATTTCATCATCTTCTATTCTTCCAGCCGTTTGATTGTATATTGCTATTTTTTCACTATTCTTTTCAAAGAGAATAGGGTCTCCTGATGCTAGTGCACCAATAACAACATAATCTTCACTTGGTCTTGAATTATCATCCACATCAATAAGTGGCTTATGCTCTATTCCATAGAATTGAACACCTGCTGGAAGGAAAAGCTCGCCTCCATCAGAAAACAACAACCATTCTTTATACTTTGATGGAAGTGTGATACCTTTCTCTTCTTCAAAGACTGATATCTTATCTTCAGTTGTTTCTTCAAGGAAATACATCTTTCCTTGCTCTTTGAATTTATCTACTATTGCTTTTAATTCTTCTGAAATCATAGTTCATTCTCCAGTTTATATTTTTTCAAAATTGTTAGGAGCATCTTCTAATCCCCACAAAAAAGGATCTTCCTTAATGTCTCGTCCCATTAAACAAGCCTCCAAATTTGGATTTATATTTATGCTATTTATATCGAAAACAGCAGGTTCGCCTACTTTGATATTTGCTCTAAGATTACTATCGTAACCATCTTTATCAAAGTTATTAGTAACCAGTACTAAATTATGGCCTCCCAAGCATTTGACTTCATCTGACGAATTGCAAGATTCATATCTTATTCCATCGAAATCACGATCATTCAATACCCATTGTAGCAACAGTTGCGGGATTGTATATTCTTCAATAAATCTGCTCCCCGGATGCTCAACTACTACTGAACAAGCAGCTCTTAATGGATATGTACATATATACTTAAGCAGATATTTTCTTACTTGTCCTACGTCTTCTTCATTATGAAACCAGCAGAAGAAACTGTGCATAAGTGGCATTAACTTTTCTGAAAAATCAATAAACTTCATGTAATTATCCTCGCTCTGAGGAATATCAAATCTTGATAAAGCAAATTTTTCAGGCTTTCCACATTCATACCAACATAATTCAGCTTGAGAAGCAAGATATAGACACGGATGTCCCGGCATACTATAGCGCTCAGTACCCACTAAATAGTTTTTATTGAATGGAATATGGAACAATTCCTTTCGTTCTAAGGGAAAAGGATTTACTTCATCAATCCCTCTAATCCTATAATAGTTTTCAATACGATATGCACCAGAATATCTTTGCATTAATTGAGGCTTCATATTTTCAAATACTTCAAATGCTTTTTGTGATGCAGGAACTATTTTCCCTTTACTATATAGCTCTAATACCTCAATTATGCTATTGGCATTTGATTCAATATTTTCTATTTGTTCAGAAACCATCTGACACATCTCTACTCCAACTAACAAATTCTCCTCAGGAGACAATGAGTCTTTTATGTCTTTTACATACTCACCAAAATTATCACGAAGAAACTCTGCGCTAGTTTTATCTCCACGATTTAAATGGCATCTATACTTTTCAAGCAAACATAGTATTTTATCCACATTTCACTCCTCCTTTCTTCACATCTATTCCACTGCCTACAACACCCCAAATGGTCGAGTTGCCGGATTAGTTGTCATCCGTTTTCATTTTCCAAAAATCATCCAAAAATGCCTGACATCTAATCCACTGCCTCAAATTGTGACATCTAATCCGAGGTTACAACCAGACAAACATTTTACAGTATATATGTTTTCATATAAGAAAACCGAGCTTTTTCAGAAGTCAGGCTTCAAATCCAAGCCTCCGAAAAAGCCCGGAATCTATGTTTTTTAATTTGTCTTACGCCACGCTGGATGCGCTACGGAAGCAAAGCTTCCTACGCTTATCCACGGCATTCTCCGCATACAGCCCATCGCATAACGGTTCCTTTGTGAGCAAGCTCCCACAGCACCTTATGCTCGGTCTGTGCGTGGCTCATTGCTAACGCGCGACATCAATACAACCGTCTCAACATGCATCGGGTGATGTATTTGACTGCAAAATGTTGGAGTCGTCTGGTATAAGTGACTGCAAACCAGAATGCCTTAAAGAACTATTAGAAGATGTATCACTCTGGCAAACCTCTTTGGCATGACTGTCAGAACCGGTTTTCTTCTTGGCTGCATTAAGTCTTTCGGGTTTAAAGTGATTAGCATCTTTACAATCCTTGAATCCGGTCCGATAAACAAACGTTATCATCGACGGATCAGCATTTCCTTCTTCATTATAACCTCCCACGATGACATAATCCACTATACTTTCAAATACTTGACGATCAAATTCTTTTATGGTAGTCTCTGTCTCCAATTTTTCACGCATGAATGCAATACGATCCTCTAAATCAAGTTTAGAATTTCCTATGTCTTCTAAAGCTTCAATCTCAATCTTCTTTTCACTGAGCTGATTCTGCAGGGTATCTCTCTTCTTCTCAAAGGTTTCAAAATCGATTTTTCCTTCTCGATGCGCTTACTAACATCACTATCACTAGTCCTCCAGATAACGAACATTCTTACCATGTTCAATAGCATAATCAATCTCAGGACGCGTACTGTCGCCTATATAACCTCCGATATTGATTACAAATATCTCATCAGCCATGTCAATTTTCCGCTTGTGCATATCATCAAGCATTTCTTTGGTCTTGGTTAATATTCCTTCATCCATGTTTTCCCACACTTCTGAATCTCCAGAATGGCCAAAGAGACCAACACTAATTACAATGTTGCCCTCTAATGTAAGCCGTTTCTGCACTTCTATAAATTCATTCTTAAAACGAGTACTTCCACACAATGTCACAACTGGATATTTCATTATTCTTCCTCAACCTCAGCAATTTCACTTTTAGGTTTGATATCGATTAATGCAAGGGTTAAATCGCCTTTATCATCTATAAACAACTGCATCTTTTGTTTCCTAAAAAGAAGCATATTGCTTATCATAATTTGGAAAACAATATGATCTACATCAGCAGCTACATCTTGTAATTTTCCAAATGACTCTGTTAAAGCCTGAATGGCCACTGTTCTTATCTTATCGGGATAAATATCAATATTTCTCAGAAGCTCATCAAATGCTTTATAAACCATTTCGCGTCTTGCATCATCTAAATGTTTAACGTAATCAGAAATGTAAACAATAGCATTTCTACTAATCGACATTAAACAGCCATAATTCATCAGTTTCGATAAATACTCAATAAAATCCTCAACATCCGGTTTCATTCCTATTAAGAAATCTACCAACGATGTAGTATTAATATTCACTAATTCATTTTGATGAAGCGAACTTAGAATTGCCTCAATTGAAACTAATGCATATTCATCACTATTATTTGCTATTGATATAGCATCATAATCACAAATTCCAAAGAGATCCTTACTATCATAGCCTTCAAAAAATTCACCTCTTAAGTCGTTATTTGAATCGAGCGTAGGTATTTTTCTGCAGTATTGTTTAATATTTCCAGCCTCTTTGATCCAGAAATCTTTTCCATCATCACCAGTTTCATTTATAAACACTTGTCCATCAAATACGCCCATTGTAGCCACAGTATCTCTATCGTAGTCATTGATGATATCTGTGACATCACTTTCAACCTGTTCAAGTGCTGATGTCGATATGAAAACACTTGAGTCCTTAAGTTTCTCTGATGGGAAACCAATCTTATACAACATTACAATAGCCGTAAAAGACAAAATATATTTTTCGCAAGTATCTGATGAACACATGATTTCTCTAACAAATATATCATTTGTCGAAAAAATCATATCTACAAATTGCAAATAATTAAATCTAAAAAATCTCTTATAAGCAAATAGAGGAAGCGGAACATCTTCGAGATTATTGTACTGCTCAAGCCAATTACGATGCTCCTGTTCATCTGGAGAAAATTCTTTCACTTGTTCAGTAAAAGACTGCATGTCCATAATCCCATTTTTTACTGGAATAGCAATCTCCTTAGCAACACCTGTTTCTGTCATTTTTGACATACAGGTTCTAAAATAATAAAAATCTAATGGAGCTATCTCCTTTATCTGATAGTCAACGTCTTCAATCTTAATCCAGTCCCCTTTACGTTTCCTAATGTATCCCAAACTAGCTGCATCATCCGTATAAATATGATAATCTCCATTCCAATACCAAGGAGACGCAGGCAACACTTGTGACTCATATATACATACACACTTGGTTATACCATCTTTAGAAATACAGTATGCAACAGTATCTACATCTAATCCTTTTATTGTTCTTGTCCCCTCTGTTTTAGAAGATGTATGAAATCCAACATATTGACCAAATGCTGGATTATAAACATCATTCTCTGTCAGAAGAATTGACTTTATAATTTCCTCTTCAGCCTTTGCTCTGTTCCCTTCTCGTTTATAGCACTCAGCTGCAAGAGAATGTAATCTGGATGTCCCGATTTTTTCCGCAGCTAAAAGAACCTCTTCTTTAACTTTTCTCTTATTTATAAAAGATAAAGATATAATAGAATCGATTACATAGGCATCTTTAGGATTATCCTTAAAAGCATCATAATAATGTTTGATAGCTTCCAGTTGTCTACCTTTCCCCTGCTCTATGATGCCTCTGTATTTCTTTAATCTTGCGTCAGATTCCCCTAGCAGTTCTGCTTTGCTAATATATAATTCAGCTTCATCATATTTTTGATAATTTAATAATCTTTCAATTAAAAGATACAGCGATTGCCTAAATACAAATAACATTTTGCCTTCTTGGCAATGTTCAATAAACTGTGATTTTGAATCATCTGACTCATCGACTAATAACTTTTCATTCCAGAACTCATAAAATCCGTCATATTCTTTTGAATATTCATCTAGAAACCGCATATATTTTTTGTTATCATTGACAGCTCGTAACGCTCCTAAGAACATGAAGAATATATGTCCATCTTCTGATAATACGTTCTCGTGCGATATGCAAAAATCAATTAATTCTGTTTCATTCTGTCTGCTTATAAAATAATTGCACAACAACCAATAAGTATGATTTGCAATGCAGTACTCATACAGTTCATTCAAATCGATTTCATGCTTTTCAATTTTCGCTGAATATACATAGTCAGACAAAGGTCTTCTATTCTTCAACTCTTCTGGAATTATATTGTCAGCTTCAATATCCTTTCCAGAAATTAAAGCCACCTTTGCTTGGATCCCAACGTAAATAACTTTAATATCCGGTGTTAACCCTAAATATAAGGATTCCTCTTTTTTTAATTCTTCAGCAATCGCAGATACTTCATCTATAGCCTTATCTGGATTTTTACTACCAAGTAATGAATCAATGCGTCTATCATCAATCAAAACACGATTAAGCCACGTTTTAACATCTTTTGCTAAATCCATCATGGCATCCGAAGTATTAAACGCTCTTTGCTCATATAAGTATACGGTAGCAACCTGTTTTACAAGCCTTGTTTCTTCATAAACCAGTTTCTTATTCAGTTCAAAATTATGTACTTCTACCCCTGACTTCTTAGATATGGACTGAGTAAATACTTTGCCCCAATCGCCTGTTTCAATGCTATCAATAATTGTTTTAAGAGAACTACTAGTTGCATAATCCGAGAGTCTTTCAGCAGTCTTGTGATTTAGTAATCTAATTGGAGCAACTGCTCTTATCACATTATCTCTTATAGTAGTATTAGTGATTTTCCCAAGACTATCTGTCAAATCAATATTTGTGTCTACAATAAATGTATTCTTTATGCACTCATATAGATTTTTCAAATCTGTTGATTTATCTATAACCACCGAAGCAAGATTCTCAAACTCTTCTATTCTTCCTTCCCAAATACTTGTAATCAAAATTTCTGAAAGTAATTCGGCCTTTGATTCGCCTATAACGCTAGCATCTTTAATTGCATTAAGTATTATTTCTGTTTGAGTTTTGTTATCCTTTTTTATCTCATTTTTACCATCTACAATTGTCTCCTTCATCTCAGCAAACTCTCTAAGATGTTTAGCGACAATAACCTTCTGCTCAACAGAAAGTTTTTGATTATAATAAGCTCTAACTTGGTTTTCGATGATATTGCATAAATCCCTGATTAATCGTTCCTCATTTGGTGAAAACGATATTGCTTCAGCATTAGCAATTTCCCTTGCTTTTTCTATCCATGATGTAAAAAATACTTTGTCAGACTCTTCAATTTTTGTAGAAACAGCCCTTTCGACTATTTTTTTAAGAAAGTCTGTACTTCTAACAAAATACTCAAAAGCACCTGAATCTAAATAACAGCACTCATTTCTGTCGCAAAAGTCAATTATTGCCCTATCAAGTTTCTTAAGAAATCTCTTATGTTTCCACTTCTTTAGAAGCCCTTCTTTTCCGTCAAGGACAATTTCACTTATGTAGTTTTGAAGTATAGGCAATATCCACCCAGCAACAACTAATTCCATTTATTCCACCCCTAACGCTTTAAACACAGCATCCTCAGCGCTCTGGTAGAACACAAGGCTGAAGCTACTCATAAGTTCAGCTGGAACTGTTCCAAGATCTACTGCTGATGTCTGTGGTAATAATACTTTCTTTGCACAACTATCAAGGCAAACCTGCAATGTACTTGCTAGATTTTCTGCCTTCATAATTGTGCCACCAATACTAAAATCTCCGATAACAACCATAGAACTCTGTACCGGTCTTCCAAGTCCAATAGAGCACAGTGCAATAAGCGTAGGAAGAGCCAATTTATGTGTCATTCCTATGCCTTGGAGATCCTGATAATTGATAACAAAATCTTTATTCAATACGCCAAGAGAAGTTGATACCTGCTACCTCATCAAAAGCTACAACATCCCAAAGACCGACTAATCCCATAGTCTTACGTCCCATGTTATAAAAAAGATTTGCTACTGTAGTCTGTCCACCTGATACAAGAATACTGTTTGGGGAAATCTCCTTATAGAGATGTGATTTACCTGTGCTTCTTGGATCAAGCTCGCAAAGGTTAAAGTTGTTCTCTACAAGTGGTAGCATTCTAGTAAGAAGCAACCACTTCTCTCTGTATGAAAGCTCGTCTGGCTCCATACCAGTAGAACGAAGAAGAATATCTAACCACTCATCCTTAGAAAACTCTTTACGGCCAACCTTAAGCTGATCCATATCAACGTTTGGCATCTGAATTGGAGTAAGCTTTGTAATAGATACAGGAGACAAATCCTTCTGCTTAGATTTCTTTGATCTAAGCTCTGCGCCATCCATATCTACAATACCAAAATCATCTGCTCCATCTGCACCATATTCAAGCTGAACGATACACCAAATACCGCCGCAAAGAAGTCTGTCGTACTGCTCCGGATATTCCTCAGAAATAGGAATCCTTGTTAATCCAAGATTAGAAAATGAAGCCTCATACATATCCAGCTTCATGTTAAGTTCAACAGTAATCATATCAATAACTGTATGTGCGCCCTTCTGACGGAGCACGGAAAGAACCTTCTGCGCCTCATCCGGACGAACATAGTTATTAGATAAAATACTTTTTACTGTTTCCACACCGCGATTTATAATCGCTTCATCGTCAGAATTACAATACTGACCAAGCAAATATTCCAATACATAAATTGGAACATTTGCGCCTTCTTTAATATGCTTTGTCAGATCTTTACGGACGATTTTCCCATCAAAAGTCTGTCTAAGCTTTTTATTTAATTCTTCTCTGTTACCGCCTTTTGAAGTCTCAATATCAACTACAGAGGTGCTCTCTACAACTTCTTCATCAGCTTTCTTGTTAAATGCGTCCATAAAGCCCATTAGCTATATCTCCTTATATCTTCATCGTATTTTCCCTTGGAACTTACTCTCTTTAAACGATATGTTTACATTTGGGACGTATTTATCCGCCACTAATTTAACCACATCTTTAATTGCATCCGACATCCAAGGCGAAAAAGTAATCTCCATCTCAGATATACCGTCAAATGTAATTAGTACTAGTAAGAACTTATAATCCGGGATATCCACCCACGTCGATTCGTCTTCAATATTTCCTTTTGTAGTACGCAAAATAGCAGCAAACCTTGTTTCCTTTTCGTAACTCCATGCTTCATCTTTTACAAGTGCCATATTATTCATATCATATATCCCACCACAATTAATGAAGGCTGGTTCGCTTGCCACATCAGCATTGTAGCAAACATCTTTAGGCGTAATATCTACCATCCAAACCTTATCAGAATAATCAGTGCTCTTATTATCGAAAGCAAAAGGCAAAGTATTTTTTGGACTTGATGTTTTTATAACCCTAGTTTTATCAAATAGAACTTGATTAAACATTGTTCCATCTTTTATTTTTAAGCCAATCCTAACGCCCTCATTATGTGAAGTATATATATTCCACATGCCTCTTTAATATAGTTCATATCAACTATATGGTGCTCTGCATCCAAATCACGTTCTTCTTTAGGGAATGACATAAGTCTTACAAGAGGATGTGTCTTAAAATTCCATGAAGTCTCAAACGAATTCCAATCCTCTAACGATATTAGGATAGTTTCTTTTACTAATTGAATTACGTTTTCTTTTTTACATTATCAATTATAAGTGGTTGTGATGTTATATCTCCTACATTCGTGCTTATAGTTGGATTAATAAATCTTAATGCTAATCCTGACACCGGAGAGTTTAAATAGCCAATCACATAATATAGAACATCTTCATCATCAAAAAAAATTGCCGGTGCTGCCGTTTCAAAAAGCATATTCTCATCTATATACCTAGCAGCGAAAAGATTCCCACTTGCAATATGATTCCAACATACTCCCTTTCTAAACCATATATATTCTGGCGCTATTCTTGCAACGTGATCAGCTCGGTAATGATTTCTAGCGCCTTGTGACCAATCAATTACCGTGTCTATATTTCCTGCCCAATGCCTAAAATTGCCACATTTAGCAATTAATGCCCATTTTTTCTTTACCAATTTTCTCTGATGACACTTCCCATAAGAGTCTCAAATATTTACCATTGTCTCCCATTTTAGTCTGTCCATCTGATATAGCATATTGAGCTATTTGTTCGTTTGAAAAAGCCTCAACAAATTTATCACTACTGTCACGAGTTCAACAGCTACAACTACCCGAATATACTTTTTCATATGCTTTCCACGCTCAGAATAATCTGTCTTATCAAACGTGAAATGCTCGAAAAAGTGCGTAAATTCAAGGATTTCTATTAGTTCACTCTTGTGAGCAACACTACCGTCTCCACATGCACTCCCTGGCAGAAATTATCATAGCATTGCACATCCCTGACCTCATACCTGCCACTCTCACGAAGGTACTTAAGGTCGCGTGCGAGTGTCGCCGAGTCGCAGCTTACATAGACGATTCTTGGCGGTGCCATCTCAAGCATCGTATCGAGAAGTGATGTGTCACAGCCCTTGCGCGGAGGGTCTACAACGATAACGTCCGGTCTTAGCATATCCGCCCCTGACTTGGCAGAATCCGTATCACCCTCTCCACCGTTCTTATAGAACTCAGGCACTACCTCCTCTGCCTTTCCGACAAAGAACTGTGCATTATCTATATTATTGAGTGCCGCATTATTCCCTGCATCCTCAATTGCCTGAGGAACTATCTCAACGCCGTATACCTTTTTCGCATTCTTTGCAAGGAAAAGCGAGATTGTTCCGATGCCACAGTAGAGATCCCATACAGCTTCATTGCCGGTAAGCTGAGCATATTCAAGAACCTTGTCATACATACGTTTAGTCTGGACAGGATTAACCTGATAAAATGATAACGGAGAAATGCGGTAGCGCACATCGCCTATGCAGTCCTCTATATAAGGTCTGCCCCAGAGTGTCTCGCAGTGTCTGCCTAGAATTACATTGGTCTTTTCGCGGTTTACATTTATCATGATTGAAGTCATGCCATCGATTTTGGCAAGCTCACCGACAAGTGAATCATACCGCTGAAGCTTATCTGCATTGATTACAAGGCATACACAGATTTCACCTGTTGCCCTGCCTGTACGGATGAGAATATGCCGCACAACACCGCTGTGCTTTTCCTCGTTGTATGGCTTTATATTATTATCAGTCATCCACTGTCTGACGATTCGCAGAATATCCTTATTCACGGGATCACCGATACAGCAGTCCATACAGTCGATAATGTCATGCGTTCTTCCCGCATAAAATCCTATCTTAATATTGCCGTCACGGTCACAGCCTACCGGGAACTGTGCCTTATTGCGGTAATGATACGGCTCATCCGGTGCTGTCATTCCGACAATCGGATGCATGACATAGTCAGCCTCGCCAAGTCCGCCAAGCCTCTTCAGATTATTGGCAACCTTATTCTGTTTGAACCTAAGCTGTGCCTCATAGCTCATCTCCTGAAGCTGGCAGCCTCCGCACTGCCTTGCGACAGGGCATCTTGCCGTTACACGGTCAGGTGACGGTTCTATAATTCTTACAAGCCTTGCGTAGCCGTATGTCTTCTTAGTCTTCATCACCTTGGCTTCAACTACATCACCAATCACAGTATCCTTAATAAACAGAACAAATCCACAGGCATCTGCGCCTGTGGATTCATCACGTATAATTCCTATTCCCTGTCCTTCTGAACTTATATCTTCGATTTTAACCGTTACAACATCATTCTTATTAATCATGCAGTTCACACCTTTGTTCTCTTAATATTACTCTCAAACAGGCGGTTATATCCCATCCAGTCGCCGCCCTCCTTACTGTCGAATATCTCTCTGACTGTCTCTAACTTGGCATCCATGTTGTCTGCCATGCTAAGTGCCATTGCCTCTGCAAGTGCCGGCTTCTTAGGCGAACCATACTCAAGCTCCCCATGATGTGACAGAATGCAGTGCTTAATCTCCGTAAGCAGCATCGGTGGGAATCCTTCTATACCGTGCGCCTTTTCCCCGACCATCTCAGCCCCCATGACTATATGTCCGAGAAGATTCCCTTCGTCCGTGTAATCATTCTGCGGGAAATCCGAGAACTCCGGCACCTTACCGATATCATGCAGCATCGCACATGCTATAAGCAGATCTTCATTCAGAAAAGGATATGCCTTGGCGATATGTGCGCACAGCCTTGTAACACTCAGACTGTGCTCAAGCAGTCCCCCCATGAACCCATGATGTATGCTCTTGGCTGCCGAACGCTTCTTGAATATTGCGATAAATTCCTTATCTTCAACAAAGAAACTCTCAAGCAGCTTCTTAATATATCCGTTATTAATTCCCTTTATATAACCAAGCAGTTCGTTGTACATATCATCAATTGAAAAACGGCTTACCGGCATATAATTGGCAGGGTCATATTCACCTTCTCCAACCCTGCGCAGTCTCTCAATCTTAAGCTGCAATGCCCCGTTATAGCTTGTCACAAGACCATTTACCTCTACATAATCAAGAGCCTCATACTCGCCTATTCCCATTGAAGAAGGATCCCATATCTTACCATCAAGGCAGCCTGTCTTGTCCTGGAGTATAACACTCTCATATTCCCGTCCTGTCTTAGTGGTTGCCGTTGCCTTATTCTTACACAGGTAAATATCCGAAATCCTGTCACCATCTTTCAAAGTCTCAATAAACTTCATCTTTTAAGCCTCATCTGTCTATATTCTATAAATAATTATTTGCTTCCCAGCGTGACACTGAATAATATATTCTTATATTCATCCTTGCCTAATCTCTTAACATTGATTGTTGCCTTATCTCCACTGTTAAGCTTATATATTTTCTCACTAAATGTGCTAAATGTCAAAACAGTTTCATCATTAACTGACGTAATGACATCACCTGACTGAATCCCTGCCTGAAATGCAGGTGAATTTTCCTTGACCTCCCTTACATACACTCCTGCCGGAAGTCCATATGCCGATGCCATATCTGCCGTTATATTCTCTCCGATTATCCCGCAGTATGTAACCGTATAACCATTGGACAGCTCCTCAATAAGTGCCTTAAGGTCAGATATGCCATAGAATGACATAACTCCATTGAATCCCGTTCTTACAGGTATTCCTATAAGGTTGCCCGAAGCATCAAACAGATATCCGTAATCCCCTGATATCATTGCCATATTCGTGTATATAAGTCCCAGATAAGAATCAACGAGACTGTCTTTATTAACAACACTCGTTGCAATTCCCTGATTAACTCCAAAATCAGCTCCGAGAATACGTCCTGCCGCTATAACCGTATCACCCTGACGCACCATATATGAATTACCAAGGTTGGCACACTTTATGTATGAACGCGCTGTCTGTGTCATGTCGCTTTGCTTTATGCTTATAACAGCTATTCCCGTATCAGCATCACCTTTGAGATAATGTCCCCCGACCTCACTTGAATCTGCAAACCCGACTATAATCCGTGACGCATCTGCCACTTCATCATATCCCGTAATCACAAGATATTCCGCATCTACTTCTGCAAAGATGACACCTGATACAGAAGCTTCCCCGGTGCCGAACTGCAACTCATCCGTGCTCTGTCTTCCGGTAACTCTTACTGTCGATCTGCTTACGGACTGCATAATATTCTGCAGCGTGTCCTTAGTATTATTATCAATACCTGTCTGTTCTGATTCCGGCCGTCCTAATCCCGGCTGTCCTGTTACATCATAAGTCTCCGACTCTGCCTGACCAGTCTCTCCGGATACGCTGTCTGTCTCATAAGGATATTCGTCTTTTTCTATGACTATTCCTGTTCTTTCCGCACTGCTGCCGGGCTTATCCGATGATTCAATCTTCTCATATACCACAACAAATACCACTGCCGCCACTATTCCAAACACTACTGCACAGCACACAAGCTCAGCGAATCTTATAAGCTTATGATATCTTACAGACGGCTTTTCTACTATATTCTCCGTATACAGACTGTATGACTCCGGGCTGCCCGTACTGCCATTGTTATCTTTGATGTTTTTTGCATTCTTTTTCTTATTATCTGCTGACTTCATTCATGACCTCGCAAGATTCAGTACTTTTGATACATTATAACATTTCTTTAGTCTATAATATATTTATGAACAAATAATGAATTGAGTGTAAATATTTAGCCGCCGGCCTCCAAATATCTGTGGCATTTTTGCTTCTTATAAGGTAAAATGGATATGTATTTTCAGAAAGGTGTTTTCATAATGAACGAGAAAGTTTTAAAGACTCTTGAATATAACAAAATAACAGAAAAGCTTGAAGGTTATGCCTCAACGGATATGGCGCGCCGCATGTGCCATGAGCTTCAGCCGATGACTGATATTACATCAATAGAGGCAGCTCTTTCCAACACCAATGATGCACTTGGCCGCTCAATTACGCACAGTGCACCATCATTTGGCGGATTTGCAGACTGCCGTATGTGCATTAAGCGTCTCGAAGCAGAAGGCAGCCTTAACACAAGAGAACTGCTTAATATCGGTTCGATACTTGAAGCCGCAGCCAGAGCTTCATCTTATGCAGGTCATAAGGAAGAAGCGGATTCCCTCACGCCACTCTTTGAATCACTTGACCCGGTTACATCTCTGGCAGCGGAACTTAAGAGGTGTATCTTAAGCGAGGATGAGATAAGCGATGATGCAAGCCAGAATCTTAAGGATATCAGGCGTAAGATAAAAGCCGGGCAGGATAAGATTCATACGGAATTAACATCACTTCTTAATTCAGCTTCGGTCCGCACATATCTTCAGGATTACGTCATAACCACAAGGAACGGACGCTATTGTCTGCCTGTCAAGGCTGAATACAAGTCCAATGTTCCGGGAATGGTTCATGACCAGTCTGCAACAGGTTCAACATTTTTCATTGAACCAATGTCCGTTGTTAAGCTTAATAATGACCTTAAGGAACTTTCGCTTAAGGAAGAAGCTGAGATTGAAGTAATACTTGCAAGAATCAGTTCTCACTGTGCTGAGTATGCCGATGCAATTCTTACTGACCAGGAATCTCTTGTCCGGCTTGACTTTGCATTTGCCAAGGCTTCACTGTCACGTTTCTACAAATGCAGCCGCCCTGTCATGAATGAGAACGGCTATATCAACATCAAGAAAGGCCGTCATCCGCTTATTGAGCCGCATCATGTCGTACCTATTGACATATGGCTCGGCAGAGATTTTGACCTGCTAATAATTACGGGTCCCAACACAGGCGGTAAGACTGTTTCGCTTAAGACGGTAGGACTTCTTACTCTTATGGGACAGTCAGGACTTAATATTCCGGCATTTGACAACTCAGAGCTTGCCGTATTCAAGAAGGTCTATGCAGACATAGGTGATGAACAGAGTATTGAGCAGAGCCTCAGTACATTTTCATCACACATGACTAACACAGTTAAGATATTAAGATACGCAGACCGCAACACTCTTATTCTCTTCGATGAGATTGGTGCCGGTACTGACCCGACAGAGGGTGCTGCACTGGCTACAGCAATACTTGCCAATCTGCATAAGCGTGGAATAAGAACCATAGCAACAACACATTACAGTGAGCTTAAGGTATATGCCCTCTCAACTCCGGGCGTAGAGAATGCATGCTGTGAATTCGACGTTGAATCACTTCGTCCGACCTACAGACTTCTTATCGGTGTTCCCGGCAAGAGTAACGCATTTGCAATATCAAGCAAATTAGGACTGTCAGATTATATTATCAATGATGCACAGAACCGTATCGAGACTCAGGATGTTAAGTTTGAAGATGTTCTTACAGACCTTGAGGGCTCGAGAATCGCACTTGAGGAAGAACGCCGCGAGGTGGCTGAGCTTAAGGAGGAGGCTGCGCGTCTTAAGACACAGCTTCAGTCTGAGCGTGCAAAGTTCAATGAGCAGCGTGACCGCATTCTTGATAAGGCTTCAACCGAAGCTGCCCGGATTCTTCAGGAGGCGAAGGATTACGCTGACGAGACAATCCGCGTGATGAATAAGCACGGCATGACTGTACAGGAACTTGAGAAGTCCCGTACCAAAGTCCGTGACAAGATGAATTCAACAAGAGAACGTATCAGTGCCGGCAGGAAGAAAGATGAGCCTGCAGAGCCGCGTAAGGTTCATAAGCCTTCCGAGTTCACACTCGGTACACGCGTCAAGGTTCTCAGCATGAACCTCGTCGGAACAGTAAGTACACGTCCCGATGCCAGGGGTAACCTCTTTGTTCAGATGGGAATAATACGTTCCAAGGTTAATATTTCCGACCTTGAGATTATAGAAGAGGATGCATTTGGCAATGCGATCAGCAAAGGCAGCCGTACGGGCCGCAAGCCTGCCGGAGGGCTTGGCGGAAGCGGAAGCATTAAGATGGGCAAATCCTCGTCCATATCTCCCGAGATTAATCTTCTGGGATATACGGTCGATGAAGCTGTCGCTAAGCTTGATAAGTACCTTGATGACGCTTATCTGTCCGGAATTCCTCAGGTACGCATTGTTCATGGCAAAGGCACAGGTGCGCTCCGCAATGGCGTTGCCGCCTATCTTAAAGGAATATCTTATGTCAAGTCATTCCGCCTCGGTGAACAGGGCGAAGGGGATGCCGGCGTTACTATCGTAGAGTTTAAATAAATCTCAGGCAGATGAATTAATGGAGGGGTTTTAATGGCAGCAAAACAGAAAATTCTTATCGTTGATGATGACGAAAACATTGCAGAACTTATTGCACTTTATCTTACCAAGGAATGCTTTGAGACAATGACCGTCCATGACGGCGAAGCAGCACTTGCGGCAGTTACCGAGTTCAGACCGGATCTTATGATTCTTGACCTTATGCTTCCCGGCATGGACGGATATCAGGTATGCAGAGAGGTACGCAGAAACAATAATCTCCCGATAATAATGCTCTCAGCAAAGGGTGAGACATTCGACAAGGTTCTTGGACTTGAACTCGGTGCTGATGATTACATGATAAAGCCATTTGATTCAAAGGAACTTGTTGCGCGTGTCAAGGCAGTACTCAGACGTTATCAGCAGCCCAAGGCTGATACAGCGGCAGATGCTAAGACTGTTGAATATCCGGGTCTTTCAATCAATCTTGCCAACTATTCTGTCATATATGACGGTACCCCTGTTGAGATGCCCCCAAAGGAGCTTGAGCTGCTTTATTTCCTTGCATCATCTCCTAATCAGGTATTCACAAGGGAACAGCTTCTTGATCATATCTGGGGTTATGAATATCTCGGAGATACAAGAACCGTTGACGTCCATATCAAGCGTCTGCGTGAGAAGATAAAGGATCATGAACAATGGTCAATTGCAACTGTCTGGGGAATTGGTTATAAGTTCGAGGTAAAGTAGTCTGCCATGCATATTTCTATTTTTAAGAAGTTCCTGCTGCTCTACATCTTTGTAGGCTGTATAGGGTTTATATTAATCAGCAATATCTGTTATTCCCTTGATTACCGTGCCATTATAGAGTCAAGGACTGAACAGATGTATAATCAGGCTGTCTCGATATCCAAAGATTATGCAAGCACATATTTTTCAGACGAGAAAATAAGGCTTATCAGAAGTGAGATGATAACCGTTGCCTCAGCATCAGGTGAACGCATTATGTTCATAGATACTGACGGCAACATTCTCATGGATACATCCCGCGATATTACAGACCAGAACAGCGTCCGGCTCAATGATTTTGACTATACAAGAAGCGGCAGCCGCTATTCCCAGTCCGGACGTTTTTTTGATTATTTCAGTGAGGATATGCTGAGCGTTATGGCTCCGATTACCAACGCTTACACTGTCAAGGGATATGTAGCCATACACATACCGCTTGGCACACTTCGTTCGCAGGTATATACAACATTTAACACCAACTATGTGACATTTATTATTATGATGATGCTTATCCTTCTTTTCGTGGCGTTTTATTTCATAATGATTCACAGACCACTTAAGGCGATTATCAAAGGTGTTGACGAATATTCCAAAGGCAATCTTGATTACCGCATCGACCTTGCCCCGGGTGATGAGCTTCACAGGCTCGGTGCATCCCTTAACTACATGAGCAGCGAGATTAATGAGATGGATAAGTTCCAGCAGAAGTTCATCTCCAACATATCGCACGATTTCCGTTCTCCGCTGACATCCATAAAGGGATACCTTGAAGCAATGTCTGACGGCACAATTCCTCCGGAGCTTCATCAGAAGTATATCGGAATTGTCCTGTTCGAGACCGAGCGCCTTACCAAGCTCACCAATAATCTGCTTACTCTCAATGACCTTGACCCTAAGAGTGTCCGTCTTAATTACAGTGATTTTGACATTAATGATGTTATCCGTCACACTATTGAGACGTTTGAGGGCGTATGTACAGAGAAAAAGATTACCTTTAAGCTTACATTTTCATCAAGGCAGCTCATGGTTCACGCAGATATGGAGAAGATCCAACAGGTTGTATACAATCTTGTTGACAATGCCGTAAAGTTCAGCCATCCGGATTCATTTATTGCAATCTCAACAACCACGAAGAACGGACGCGCATTTATCTCCGTGAAGGATAACGGCATCGGTATTCCAAAGGACGACCTCAAGAAAATCTGGGAGCGTTTCTACAAGACGGATAATTCCCGCGGACGTGACAAAAAAGGCTCTGGCCTCGGGCTTGCCATCGTCCGTGAGATTATACAGACCCACGGTGAACGTATTGACGTCATAAGTACCGAGGGTGTCGGAACTGAATTTGTATTTTCTCTTAAGACTCCCAAGTCTACTTCTTCATCTTAGGATTGCAGATTAGGCTGCACAGATATCCAAATATCAGTGCAGCACTGCAGCCCACGGCTCCGGCTGTAAATCCCCCCTTAAACAGTCCCAATGCTCCGTCATTGTCTACAGCTTCCTTTATACCCTTCCACAATACATTACCAAACCCAAGCAGCGGTACAGTTGCCCCTGCACCTGCCCAGTCTGTGAACGGCTGATACAGTCCTACGGCACCAAGTACTGCACCGGCACACACCAGAAGCACCATAATGCGGCCCGGCATAAGCTTCGTCTTTTCCATAAGCACCTGAACCGCTGCGCATATAAATCCACCAACAATAAAAGCTATTACATATTTTTCCATTTTAATCCTCCACTCCGCAGACACAAATAGCTGTCCCTCTTTTCACACATGCTCCAGCACAATTCCGTGTGCAATTCCGGGAACTGATTTGCCCTCATTAAAGCTTGTCGGAGACATCAATGCTCCCGTCGGCACAAACAATACACGTCCAAGCCTTCCCTGTTCTATCATGGGAAGTATCTTTGCACACAGTGTTACCGCTGAGCAGCCGCATCCGCTGCCGCCGGCATGCGTATCCTGTTTATCTCCGTCGAATATCTCTATTCCGCAATCAGAATATCTGTCCTCTATGTGTATTCCCTTACGCTCAAGCAGGTCGAGTATTATGGTCCTGCCAACAAGGCCGAGATCCCCCGTTATTATCAGGTCATAATAGTCATCACCCGCACCGAAGTCTGACATATTCTGCGCAATAAGTTCAGCCGCTGCAGGTGCCATGCAGGCCCCCATATTCATACTGTCCTTCACTCCGTAATCTACTATCTTCCCGGTTGTTATGCCGGCAACCCTTATATGTGCCCTCTTTCCGCTTCCGTCATGCATACTGTCATCCTCACTTAAGACAACACTTCCGCATCCCGTAACAGTCCATGTTGCCGCAAGCGGTCTCTGATTGCCGTATTCAAGAGGAAATCGGAACTGCTTCTCAGCACTTGCAAAATGACTTGACGCAAGTGCTACAGCTTTCGGGGCATATCCGGCAGCCACGCTCATTGACGCAAGTGCCATTGTCTCTCCCATTGTCGAACATGCACCATACACACCAAACAGCGGAATCTGCAGATCCATTATTCCATACGAAGTTGCAATAAGCTGCCCTAACAGATCTCCTGCAAATATATATCTGATATCTTCCGCTGTAAGTCCTGATTTATCAAGCAGTGTCTGTGCCGTAAGCTTCTGCATATGACTCTCCGCCTCCTCCCATGTCTGCATACCAAACATGGCATCTTCACTTATTGTATCTATATAGCTTCCAAGCGGACCCTCGCCTTCCTTTTTCCCTGCAGTACATGCATATCCTATAACATATGGCGTGTTTTCAAATTCGATACTCTGTTTTCCCTTTATCATAGACTGCCTCATTTCACCTTAATTTAAATAATACTTCCGTAATTAGTATGGATATCAGAGCATAAATTTATACAAAAACGGATTTTTCCCTCTATTGATATCGTTGTCTCATTTGTGATATACTATATTGTAAAATTTTATGTGCATATAATTCCCAGGCACAGAAATGAGGTACTATCATGAAATACAATACAAAAGGTGTCTGCTCACGTTCAATCACATTTGACGTAAAAGACAATAAAGTCACAGATGTACAGTTTGAAGGCGGATGTTCAGGTAATACACAGGGTGTCGCAAGACTTGTTGAAGGTATGGATATTGATGAAGCCATTAAGCGTATGAAAGGCATCAGATGCGGATTCAAGTCAACATCATGTCCTGACCAGCTTGCACTGGCACTCCTTGCATATAAGGACGGAATCGGAAAGGCAGAATAATCATGAAACGAATCGTATTGACCGGTGGTGGAACTGCCGGACATGTTACACCTAATATTGCACTTATTCCAAGTCTTAAGGATGCCGGTTATGACATCTGCTACATAGGCTCCTATGACGGAATAGAGAAGAAGCTTATTACAGATCTCGGAATAACATATTACGGAATAGATACAGGCAAATTAAGACGTTACAAGAGCCTTAAGAACTTAAGTGACCCATTCCATGTAATCCACGGATATAGTGAAAGTGCGTCACTTATGAAAAAGCTGAAGCCTGACATTGTCTTTTCAAAGGGAGGATATGTGTCCGTGCCGGTTGTTCTCGCTGCTGCAGCGCATCATATACCGATCATAAGCCATGAATCGGATATGACTCCGGGTCTGGCTAACAGAATCACTGCTAAGTCCGCAAGTAAGATATGCTGTAATTTTCCTGAGACAGTCAAACTGCTCCCGGCTGACAAAGCCGTTCTTACAGGTACACCTATAAGGCAGGAGCTCCTCAGCGGCAACAAGCTTGCAGGTCTTAATTTCTGTGGTTTTACAACAGCTAAGCCCGTTCTTCTTGTGACAGGAGGAAGCACCGGCGCAGTTCATGTCAACAATGCTATACGTGCCATACTTCCCGAACTTCTCAAGACCTATCAGGTATGCCATCTGTGCGGTGCCGGCAAAACTGACGAGAGCCTTAAGAATCTTAACGGTTATGTGCAGTTTGAGTACGTTAACAAAGAGATGCGTGATTTATTCGCAATGAGTGATATTGTTGTGTCGAGAGCGGGTGCCAACGCTATCTGCGAGCTGCTGGCATTAAGAAAGCCTAACCTTCTGATTCCGCTTTCAGCCAATGCAAGCCGCGGTGATCAGATTCTTAATGCCAACTCATTCAAACAGCAGGGATACAGCAGTGTCATAGAAGAAGAGAATATTACCAATGAAACGCTTCTCAAAGCAATTAATGACCTCTATGCAAGGCGTGACCAGTATATCGGTGCAATGAGCGTAAGCCGTCAGAATGATGCTATTCCGGTTATTATGGAACTAATCAATTCCACTGCCCGATAACCAATTAAATATTCCACTGGCAAACAAAAATACAAATGCTGTCCATGGCTGTTATACATTCTGTGAACAATCCGCTGTTCTTCTGATAGTATCAACAGCCATCTTCACCTTCTCAACACATTCAAGGTTATCATTACTCATATTCCTGACCTGATCGGCACTCGCCGTGACTTCCTCAGTAACCGCCGAAAGTTGTGAGATATTCTCAACAATCCTGTCGTTAGACTTGGAAAGCTCTGCAATATGGCTGTCAACTTCATTAATATGGCTCCTGAGTTCTTCCATGTTATTGCTTAATTCTTTAAATGCCTCTCCGGCCGCATATATCTTCCGGCTTTGAATATCACTGGCCTCAATCGAACCATTAATGGAATTGACAACATCCTGCGAATTAGCATTAAGTTCTGATGTTATTCTCGTAATCTCTTCAGTAGAATTCTTGGTCTGCTCCGCAAGCTGTCTTATCTGATCCGCAACAACCGCAAAACCACGTCCGGCCTCTCCCGCCCTTGCACTTTCTATAGATGCATTAAGCGCAAGCAGATTGGTCTGGCTTGATATATTAAGAATCATTCCCGCAATCTGTTCAACTTCTGCCGTCTTGTTCTGAAGCTTGGTCATGGATTCAGTTACTTTCTTATTAGTCTCGGTGATTCTGGCTGACTGTTCCTCCAGCTCCTCAATCACTTTGATATTACTCTGCACACTCTCGGATGAGCTGTCAGCTATGCTGACCATCTCCACGGACTTGCTCTCAGTCTGTGCAATTGCTTCCTGAATATGGGCGGTCATAGTATTCTGTTCTTCTATACTTTTTGCTGTGGAATAAGCAGCATCAGATATCTCATTCATGCTGCCGGCAACAGACTTAGTACTTGTAACAAGCTCATCCATAAGCTGTGTACTTCTGGCTGTTTCATTCTTAACAGTATTTGAGGTATTCAAAACATCATTAAGTATGCTATTAACACGCTCCTGCTCGTCTTTGGCTGCACCAAGTGCATCACCGTTGAATGCAATCGATATCTTTCCCGCAAAATATATTCCGACAATTACGGACAATTCAAGCATCGCCTGACAAAATGCATTAACATCCATAGCGCTGACACCGTGTACAGCCTGCATAACGAGTACCAGTATAAATGAAACGATTGCACCTATCGTTGTATAGAGCATTCTTCTCTTCCTGTAATACGGAATCTGTAATATAAGAATACCAAAAAGCATATAGTGAATAAATGTTGCATCCGTCTGTAACCCTATAAGAATATATATAATATATACGTCAATTGCGGCTGCAATACTCAGATACGAATTAGACTTATTCTTCACATTAATGATACCATTAATGATGCTTGCTGCAGCTACAACAGCCGTTACACCATATACAAGAGACTTATTAATCCCGCCATTGGCAAGCTTAAGCCACAGATAAACCAATACTACCACAGCCATAATGGATATTGACAGTATTGTAAAATGGTTAAGTCGCTTATATCTCTCATTAATGTCATTATATTTATAATTCACATTGTCCATTATAAATAACCTCCGGCCCTAGTAAGTTTATACTAACTACTTATAATTATGGTCTTGTGCTGATTTTAATGTCAATATCAGCCATATAAAAAATGCAAATATTACTGCTATGACAATCCATACGCCGGCATGTGAACTGTCTCCTGTATCAGGTGATGATATATCCCCGGCTGAATATGGAGCGATTGAAGCTGTTGTGGTTTCCTGTGATGCTGCCGTTGTCTCCTGCGGCTCTTTTGCCGTCGGCTTCTGTGCTGCCGCTGCTGGCTCCTGCGGTTCTTTTGTTGTGGTCTCCTGTGGTGCTGTTGTGGTCTCCTGTGGTGCTGTTGTGGTCTCCTGCGGTGCTGCCGTTGTCTCCTGCGGTGCTGCCGTTGTCTCCTGCTGGCTGCCGCCACTTATAACAGTAAAATCTGTTGCTGCCGTTCCACTTGCCGAAACAATCTCCAATGTATGCCTTCCTGCTGAAAGACCTTTTATGAATTCAGGAGTAAGCGTGATAATTATGCTGCCTTCCCTGGCAGAGAATTCCTTATTCTCCACAAGCTGCCTGCCATCAACCGCGACTCTGATAAAATCCGAATATGCTGCATCAGACCTGAATATTGCTGCCACTGCCGCCGATGCATCAACAGATGCATTATTGCCTTCTATTATTGAAGGCTTAAGCTTGTCCGTCACCGTATCTTTAAACTCAATCTCATGCGATGCGGTGTCATCAGCAAAATATCCTGAGCATATCCGGCAGAAATAATATTCCGTATTTCCTTCCTTTGCAGCCGTTGCCGCTTTGGCCTCAACGTGCTTTAACTGATGCGGGATCCTGTCAATTGCACTGCCCTTAGATATCATTTTGTCACAGTCTTTGCAATACATATCGCCTGTATATCCGGTCTCGCGGCATGTTGCATCCGATGCCCCTTTTATAAATGTATTCTTATGATTATTGGGATTGAGCTCTCCATATTCCTTATGACATACAGAACATACAGCACGCTCAACACATGTTGCCTCTCCTCCTGTATGTATGTGCTCTTCAAAGTCACCTTCAATTCTGAAAGTAAGACAGTTATCATCAACACTTTCTACTTCAATATATATATCAGAATAAATACCTATATCTTCTCCCGCTGCAAGCGCCGCATCTGATTTTGTATTATATGTGCCGCCAAGTACTTCATAATTCCATCTCGGTGATGAGAAATTCATATTGCTTGGAAATTTGGTACCGGTATCTATAAGATAGCAGACAAGACCGGATTTCATCGGAATTCTGTCAACCGTGTTACCGTTCATCTTATACAGGGTCTTATATTGAGAATCATACTTATTGCCATCTGTCTCAAAGTTTCTGTACTCAAGATACAGTGTCTTATTCTTAGCCGGTATATCAAGCTTATACCCTATTGCACCTTTACCGCCTGATGTCCCCAGCGCCCTGAGATTATATTCGCCATCCGCCACAAGTGTTTCAACGTCCCCTTCATGAACCCAGCCAAGCGCCTCCTTCTCTTTCACCGAAATAAACTGCGGCACCGGTGATATATGCTTAGCCATTAATGACATATAATATACAGGTGATGAATTGTAGGAATTGTACAAATCCCGCAGTCCCATTACGTGTCCCATCTCGTGTGTTGCTGCTGCAACAGACAACATAATTCTGCCGTCAGAATCCCTGAACAGATATCCGTTGGAATCTCCATCCGGTCTTGCATATGAATTGGTGATCTGTACATACCTGCTGCTTTTTATGGTGCCTTTGCCGGTGCCTATCTCAACATAATCCGCGTAATCCGTATAATTCCACAATGGTGATGCCCAGCTTACAGCAATGTTGTTCTGTGTCGTATTCTTATAAATTATTGTAATTGAATCTATTGTTCCGTTACCGTCTTTGTCGAGCTCGTCAAATGAATATGTCTTTGAACCGTCATAATCAGATATCACATTTCCGGCAGATATTGCAGCATTGACCGCATCTGACCATTCACGCTTAAGCTCATACATACGGGTTGCGGCCTCACTGTCATCTGCATAACCTATCTTATTGGTATCGCTGTATTCTGCATAGTATCCGCGTTGATGTGACAACCGGACAGAACCGCCATTATCAAACAGATATACACTCTTCATGCGAAGCCTGTCATCTGATACACTCCGGTAATAATCACTAACGCTGTACTCTGCCGTATTATATGAATTATCTGTTATTTCCCTTACCGTGCTTCCCTCATAAACATCATCAACAAATTCATCTTCATCTGCAAATCTTGCAAATACAATAAGATTTGTAAAATTAGAATCATCCTCCGCACGTACGCTATCACTTCTGCCGAATATAAATATTACAGCAAGTGCAAGCAGTACTGCTGCTCTGCTTTTCTTCATTAATTTTCTTTTCCTTCCGTTATGTTATGTATTTTATTATAACATATCTTAATTAATACAGTAGAAAAATTTAAGCAGACAGCATAACAAAAGCACCGGAATCGCTTCCGGTGCTTCATATTCACATTATGTATTGAATTAATCTGCCTGCGTGATGCAGCTTACAGATTCAATTCAATCAGCCTTCAATTGAAATGTACTTCTTCTGTTCAACTGCCGGCTTAGCTTCCTTCTTAGGTATGAACAGCTTAAGCATTCCGTGCTTAAACTCGCCCTTTACATCTTCTTCAGTAATCTCATCACCAACATAGAATGATCTCTCGCAGGCGCCTGCATAGCGTTCACGGCGGATATACTTACCTGACTTCTTCTCCTGCTCATCCTTGTCAAGACCCTTAGCAGCAGAAACTGTCATATATCCATTGTCGAGAGAAACCTTAACTTCATCCTTTGTGAAGCCCGGAAGGTCAATCTCAAGTTCGTATCCTTCATCCGTTTCCTTGATATCCGTCTTCATAACATTCTTTGCGTGATGTCCGTAAAGCTTCTTCTCAACATTCTCGAATGGTGCATCATTGTAAAATGAAAAATCATTCATAAAATTATCAAACAAATCTTCTCCAAAAATACTAGGCATTAACATAAGTCATCGCTCCTTTTCTAATATATGTTCACATTCTGTGAACATCTCATGCACGTTACCTTGTTTCCTGGAACCGGGATGTTATGGGAACTCATAGGACTTTCATTCATGTCCTCCTTTTGTTCTCTTCCTTCGTTCTGGCTATGTTATAGCACTAATTGTTAGCACTGTCAAGAGGTGAGTGCTAATTTTTTTAAATATTTTTGCAACCCCCGTAAATTCAAGGGTTACAGTACTTAAAATTTTTTATTAAGCCGTATTTTTGTGTCTACTGTACCATTTTTGTACCATTTTTTTCGAATTTTAAAAATTCCAGCTTAACATCTGTCTTATTATTAAGATGATTATATACATCCATTGTTACATCACTATGAGCATGCCCCATAACATATTGAGTAGCTTTAACGTTAATTCCAGCTCTGGCCATGTTTGTGCATCCGGTATGTCTTATGACGTGTGATGAGAATTGCTCCATAGCTGCTTCGGCGTTTGTGGAACGATTGTAACTTCTAACAATATTATATATGCTCCCCACTTCCTTTCCAGACAGAAAAAGACGCAAGCCATATTCTTATGACTCACGCCTTTCTGCATAACTTACTTTTCTATTCTTCTGTTTCTAATTCCACTCTCTGTAAAATATCTCTTACAATACCTGCATCTTCAATCAGATTAATTCCAAAACATTTTTTACCTGCGTCCTTCAAAGACGCACCAACATGATATGCTTTCGTTTTATCAAGAATTAAAAATCGATCATGAAATGCTCTTGTGTACTTCACATCTAGTTTAGGATACTGTGCATTAAAGTTATCTACATCTGTTTGAGATAATTTTGTCCGTTGCAATGTATAAACTGTCACCGCCACATTTTCTTTCTTCTTTGACAAAATATTTAATGTTCCTACATCCACATATCCATCTACCAGAACAATTTCCGTTTCTGCCTTCTGAATCAGTCCTATTAGTAAGCTGAACGCATCATATATCTGACCATCAAAAAATATCTTTTGATTAGACTCCTCATGATCTGATATGTACTCAAAAATTTGCTCCAGCTTTTCATCTGTCTTTTTCTGATATTCCAGTTGTTTTAGCTCAACGTTACTAATCCTTTCAAACAAAAGTGCATTGTTGGCTATAAACCGTCGCATTTCTACAAATGCACGCATAATACCTATACTTACATTAATTGCCACCTCACTATGCAATACACTTGCAAGCATGGATATTCCCTGCTCTGTAAATACATACGGTAATGTACGTCTGCCACCATAACCATTTTCTGTTCCACTGCCATTTGAGGTGCCAAATTGGCATTTCAAGTTTTCATATTCATCTTTTGTAAGCTGAAATCGAAAATCTTCTGGAAATCTGGCAATATTTCTTTTAACGGCTCTGTTTAACGCTCCCGTTTCTACCTGATAAAGCATTGCCAGATCACTATCCACCATGACTTGTTTGTTTCTTACTACATAAATCAGATTTTCAATGTCCGGTGGCATGATTTCAACTATTTGTGTTTCCACTGATTCCATTTCTCTTACTTTCTGATCCGCCATTCCATCTCCTCTATAACTTGAAATGCCAAGCTGGCATTTCAAGTTACTTTACCGCACAATCATTTCTTATGAGTTCCCAAAATCCATTTTCCCATTTTACCCTATTTTTCTCATTCTGCCTACTGCTATTTTTCATACAATAATGAGGTCGCAATCCACGACCTCATCACCTTCATTTAAACATAAATCAATTCCTTGAGAATAATCTCTTCTGCAATCGCTCTGTGCTGATTGGCAGTTCTTACCCATGCCATCTGATCTTTCTCCTTATCCAGCAGTGTGTCTTTTTCTTCCAACTGTTTCAGAATCACTTCTTCCCGTTCCCTGGCTGCCTTGCCCACAACTTCCAGAAGATACTTTCCAATCGTATCCTGCAGAAGCATCACCTGATAGGTTGAATTTCGATGGTTCTTCAGATAATCTCTGCAAAGAAAACCATACTTGCCAAGTTGCTCCATCTGCTCACCAGATTTATAGGTGAGATTCGGGATCAGATATCCATTTATATTTATATACGTTGATTTCATTTTATTAGCACTCTCCATTTCTCATAATTTTTTGACCACAAATTTACGACATTTACGACAAATCTGACACTGCTTTACAATACCTGACAAAATGACTGATGCCCCGTAAAGCCTGTAAAACAGACACTTCTAGGGCACACAAGACAGGGCAAAAACCAACTTCCACTGTCAAGAGGTGAGTGCTAATTTTTTTAAAATATTTTTGTGTATACTGTACCATTTTTTCAAATTTTAAATCTTCCATTTCATAACAGCATTTCTTACACGCCGGTCAATATCCAGACGTGCTCTGCGGCCTCCCACTGCTTTTCTTACCTCTTCAACTCACTCCGCATCCCGGCTGCGTTTGTCATCGCATATGTTAGTTATGTCTAACTCTTATTTTCTAAAAAACCGTGTGAAACAAAACTGTAATTCCACACGGTTTTTATTCCTCCAATTGCCGTTACTCTGCTGAAGTAATTGATTCTTTATCTGAGATATGCACTCATATCTACATTACCGCCGATTCCGTTAACAGCTCCGTCGCTTCTGAACTGCCACATATCATATCTTCCGCCATATGTTGTCTCATCAATATCTGCATACTGTGCTACCCATATCTGCGCATATGATACAATGCTTCCTGCGTTAATATAGTTATTAAACCAAGACTTACTTGCATATACCATAGGCATTCTTCCAGCACTTGCTACAGTCTCACAGAACGCATTGATAACTGCTGTTCTCTCACCGGCTGAGAGGTAATTGCCTCTGCCCTGCTCTCCGCCGCCTCCGGCCCACTCAACATCAATTGCAAGTGGAAGATTAAGTCCGTTCATTGCTGCTTCCTGAACAATAAAGCTGGCTTCCTCTACAGCTTCAGCCGTATTGACTGCCTGTGTTACAAAGTACGCACCCACATTAAGTCCTGCTGCCCTTGCACCGCTTACATTCTGGTCGAATCTGCTGTCCTTAACAATACGTCCTGTTCCCCAGCCTCGGTACCCGACACGGACAATTACATTATCTATGCCTGACGCTCTGACTGCACTCCAGTTGATATCGCCATTATATGTTGAGACATCGATTACAAGAGTTGAGCTGAGTGCGCCGCTTGCATTGAAATAATAGTTAAGTCCGTCTATCCAATGCCATCCGGTGAATGCTGCTCCGTTATCAAGATACATCATACTTCCGCCATCAGCATACCAGCCGTCCAATACCTGCTTTGTCTCTTCTTCTGTTACCACGCTGAGTTCAACAACCTGGAATCTTCTCTGTGCCTGAGCCGTGGATTGTGCCTGTGTTGTTGTCTGTGCCTGCGTTGTTGTCTGTGCCTGCGTCGTTGTCTGTGCCTGTGTTGTTGTCTGCGCCTTAGTTGTCTCCTGCGGCTTAGTTGTCTCCTGCGCCTTGGTTGTCTCCTGTTGCTTAGTTGTCTCCTGTGGCTTAGTTGATGACTGATTCTGCGTCTGTCCCTGTGTTGCCGCAGCCTTAGACGAAGATGTAAGTCTTACCTCCGCCATATCCGAGAGCATATTAAGCTCTGATGCATCTGCAGTCTTATCAACTTCCACAAGCAGCTTTGATACAACATCATACTCGCCATCCGTAATCTTGTATGTGGATTTTTCATATACATATCCTGTAATTGAAGAACCACCGTCAAGGCTTATCGTCTGTCTGTTGTCATCGTTAATATAAGATTCAACATCCGAATAATTGTAATATGTACCTGTGTTATTAGCCGTGTATACAATCTCATCACCATTTTTCTTAAACTTTGTAATAGTAATGATTTTCTTTCCTGCTGTTACAGAAGGTTTGGTTACTGCAGGAAGCGTAGTTGCAGATATTGCAGTTGTCTGCTGCTGTGCCTCCGCTTCCCTTACTGCCTGCGGATCTTCCTTCTCGGTATCTGCATCCTGCTCGACAACCTGCTCCATGATATTGTCAATGACTTCATACCTGACTATAGTGGCTTCAGTTGCATCAGGAACTTCAAATCCTGCTTCGGCCTGAACGAGAAGCGTATATGTACCGGCATCAAGATTCTTTATCACAACCTCGCCGTTCTTGTCTTCATCCTTGTATGACATGGCATCTTCCTCAAGTGCATCAAGTGCTGCCTTGGTCTGGGCTGCCTGTGTCTGCGCCGCCTTAGTCGCACCTGTTGTTGCTGCCTGCGTAGTTGCCTGAGTTGCCAACTCCTTCTGCTTTTCAAGGATCTTGTCTACCTTCTCCTTATTATCATCAAGGCTTCCCGAGAAAAGCTTAACAACAAAATCATGTCCCTCCAGTGCTGAACCCGACTCATCAAGTATCTTCGCCGTAATCGATGACTCATCCGCAACTGCCTCAAGCTTCATTCCCTGAAGCGGCATAGGATGTGTTGCTTCCTCAGTCTCAACAACTGCCTGTGCCACAACCGGTGAAGTCTGCGGTGATGCCGCCTTTTTATTAGTATTGCGTATAGTAAGTACAACAGCTGTTCCCGCTGCAACGGCAACAATAACAGCTGCTACGCCGGCAGCTATTGCATATCTGCCTTTCGTAAATGCTGCAATACGTCCGCCAACATGTCCAAGGAGCTCAATTACACCCTTAGACTCATCATCATCATCTGAATCGTCATCATCGTCATTGTCATCAACGGAATCATCATTATCTTCATCTACTTCCTGAAGATCGAGTTCAAATACCCCGTCATTACCGCTCTGATTGTCATCATCTGTATCATCATACATTGCTATATAATTATCATCTGAATCGTCATCATCGTCCGAATCGTCCATGAGAAGAATATCTTCGATATCCTCTAATGCATCTGACAGATTCTGTGTCTCATCAAGGCTTATGTCCTCGATATCCAACAAATCATCATCGTTCTTCTTCATTTTGCCTCTTCCCTTAATATCCTGATATCCAATATTTACCGTAGTGGATTATATCACTATTATCCAATAAAATCCACCCTTGCACTACATTTAATACGTGGTAAGATCTGCCAGGGTTGCATCCGTGAACTTAATAAGTGTCTGCGGATTAATTATTATCTGCATGCCGCGTACACCTGCACTAACGGCCATCTCATCAAAAAGCTCACACGTCTCATCAATAAATGTGGGGAACTTTTTCTTCATACCTATAGGCGAACATCCGCCCCTTATATATCCCGTCACACCAAGCAGATCCTTCATCGGAATCATCTCCGCATGCTTATTGCCTGATGCCCTGGCAACCTTTTTGAGGTCAAGTTCCTGATCCACAGGCAGGCAGCACACAAAATATCCTATCTTGTCACCATGCAGGACAAGCGTCTTAAACACCTGCTCAGGCGGCTGCCCAAGCTGTGCTGCAACATGCACCCCCGAAAGGTCGTTCTCATCCACCTCATACTCCTTAACATCATACTCAATCCCTGCTGCATCCAACTGCCTCATGGCATTAGTCTTATGATTTTTCATTACTGCTCCTATCTTTTCAGTCTGTAGAGGACTTCCTCAAAGCACACTCCGTCCGTCTCAGGAATATCATATTCCATTGACTTAAGTATGCATTCCTTTATAAATGCAGATGCCTTTCTTACTGACTTTTCAAGAGGTACCCCGTTGACAGCGTCGGCACATATTATTGATGCAAATATATCACCCGTTCCGCATCTTGTAGTACCCACAAGCTTAGAACGAAGCCGCCTTGCATTAACACTGCCGTCAGCATTCTCCTCATATACATAATTGGAAATATAACTGCTTCCCTGCCGGATTCCTGTTATAACTATCTTCTTCGGACCAAGCTGTGCTATCATTCCTGCCAGTTCGTGAAGCTGCGCGTCCGTATACTTCTCCCTGTATTCGGTTCCCGTAAGCATACACGCTTCCGTAACATTAGGTGTCACAATATCCGCCTTGCTGACAAGCCGCCTCATATCCCTGCACATATCTTCTGTATATGTTGAATATGCACTGCCTCCGTCCCCCATAACAGGGTCGACTATTACTGTTGTTCTCTCCGTCCTGAAATCATCTATAAAACGTCTTACAATATCAATCTGTCTGTGTGACCCCAGAAACCCGGTATAGATTCCTTCAAACTCAAGACCGAGCTTCCTCCACTCATCAATATACGGCTGCATCTTATCAGTGCAGTCATCAAAAAAATAACTGTCATATCCTGAATGATTGGAAAATATGGATGTAATAACAGGACAGCACTGGACTCCCATATATGAAATTATCGGAAGCAGCACCGTAGTTGAACACCTTCCAAATCCCGACAGGTCATTGATTGCAGCAACCTTTTTCTGATTATTGTGTCCCATATCCCTCATTACTTCTTCCTCAGATTACCGAATCTTGGCATCCTCTCATATGTGTAACCCTTAAGATCCTTACTGAGCATTGAACCAAGCTTTTCCTTATCAATTCTTAACACCATATATGCAAATGCAGCAAACATGGCTGCTTTAATTACAAATGGTACAACAGCCTGCGCAGTCGTTGTGTAATTAGTTGAATTAAATGTAAACGGAATAAGCATTACAAAATTAATAACCGCTGTAATTGCATACCATCTGCCATCAAGCTTTCCGTCCGCAACACCGCTGCATATCATCATAAGGCCTATATTCATAATCATATCCATACTGAGACTGATTCCCATAAGCAGCCATACAACAGGAGGTACATGAATCAGCGGTGATATTGTAGACACATACAGATCTACGGCCGCATCTGCTGACAGCCCCGTATTAAGAAGGAGTTCCTCAAGTCCCGCATGGTTAATTGACGATGCAAGCACACTCATAGTCATAATCGTTGTTATTCCATACACTGCGCCATCACCTACACCAAGCCCCAGTCCGGCGATAAATACATCTCCCGGCCCCTTATATCTGTCCTTAATTATGTTAGCAACACATATTCTCGCAATCGTGTAGAACAGTGTCATGACAAGTGATGTCATACATATCTCCATGCCTCCTGTCATTCCGTCAGGCCTTGCGAAGTCCGGAAGTATACTTATGACAAAATTACTTCCCATAAATATAAATATCACATATCCCAGAACACCTGCTATGAGCGGCATTATCTTAGCTTTGTAACGTATGAAAATTACAAAAAGCAGCACAAGGAATACCGACAGTATAACCATGCCTCCTGCACTTATAAGGGATGCCGTGCTGTCCGGCACCGTCTGTGACATGTCAATCATAGATAAATCAAAACCATCATTCATAAAACATTAATCCTTTCCCACGCAAAAATGCGGTATCTCTATTATAAATAACCGAAACGGATTTTGCAATGCATTTAGACATTACAAAAGGACCGCCGCATACGCAGCAGTCCTCATGTACATAATCTTCGTTGTGTAACAATATATCTCTTCTAAATAAATTATATATATATTTTATCAGAAAAAGGCACACTGTAAAACTTCTTTGATTATAACTTTGTTACGTTAGTAGCCTGTGGTCCCTTAGCGCCATTAACTACGTCGAACTCTACCTCAGCGCCCTCGTCAAGTGACTTGAAGCCTTCCATGTTAAGTCCTGAGTAGTGAACGAATACATCGTTACCTGACTCGTCTGAGATGAAGCCGTAACCCTTCTGGTTGTTAAACCACTTTACTGTACCTTTCATTCCAAGTACCTCCGAATAAAAATAAAAATAATGAGGTTGAATTGTGAACAAATCATGTCCCTCAACCTCTTGTATCGTACCATATTCGCTATTTTGTGTCAAACAAAATTTAATCATTTCTTCATAGTTTTTTAACATTCTTAACGAGCTCTTCAAGGGCTTCAAGGCTCTCTATAAAGTTGACCTGATTGCGCAGCATCGACGAATTGGGAAAGCCCGCCGTGTACCAGGCAAAATGCTTCCTCATCTCTCTTATTCCGGTAAACTCGCCCTTACATTCCACAAGTAGTCTGGCATGCCTGAGTATCATATTACGGACATCTTCATCCGATGGACGCTGTGGTATTGTACCATTCTGAAGATATTCCGACACCTCCCTGAATATCCATGGATTACCTCTCGCAGCTCTTCCTATCATTACGGCATCACAGCCGGTCTCATCAAGCATGGCTCTGGCAGACAGCGCATCCGTTATGTCTCCGTTACCGATAACCGGAATATGCACTCTTTGCTTTACCTGTCTTATAATGTCCCAGTCTGCCTTACCGGTATAATACTGCTCTCTTGTTCTTCCGTGTACGGCAACACATGCTCCTCCGGATTCTTCAATTATGTGGGCAATCTCAGGCGCATTAATCATATCATCATTAAAGCCCTTGCGTATCTTCACGGTTACCGGCTTCTTCACGGCTTTTGCCATTGCACTCACTATCTGCCCGACAAGCAGCGGATTCTTCATAAGTGCGGAGCCTTCTCCGTTATTAACCACCTTAGGTACCGGACAGCCCATATTGACATCTATCGTATCAAATGGCAGCTCCTCAATTCTCTTAGCCATATCAGCCATAATCTGCGGATCAGATCCGAATAACTGGACAGCTACCGGGTTCTCCTCAGGTCTTACCTTAAGAAGTTCATCCGTATTTCTGTTATTATACATTATGGCCTTGGCACTTACCATTTCGGAATAGAGCATTCCACAGCCCTGTTCCTTGCATAACAGTCTGAATGGCAGGTCGGTTACGCCTGCCATCGGTGCCAGAATCACATTATTCTTAATCTCAACATTACCTATAAACATCAGTTTCCACCGTTCATTAAGTCAGGACTCAATTATTGCCAAGTGCCCTGAAGCCCGGAATAATCTCGTCATACTTCTGCTTAATCATGAGATAAAGACCGACTGTATTAGCCTTCTCTTTCTCATAATTCTTTATAATCGTATCGTAATTACGCATAAGACAGTCTACAGCCCTCCGGCTTATCTTGCCGTTATCCGCATCACTTCTTAATATATCTTTTATCTTGTCTGCATCAAAGCTTTCTTTATAGCTCCTCTTGCCATAGAGTGCGCTGAGTATATCTGCCACAGCTACTATCTGCTGCGGGAATGTCAGATCTTTCTCTGTAAGTCCTGCCGGATATCCCGAACCGTCAAGCTTCTCATGATGCCTCGCCGCAATATCCCTTATGGCATCATCCACTATTCCGTCAAGAATCTCTCTTGTTATTGTAACATGTGAACGCATAATCTCCATATCGGCATCGTTAAGTCTTCCCGGCGACTCAAGTATCTCAACCGGAATTGCAAGCTTGCCAAGGTCATGAAGCAGTGCACCATAGTACAGATTCTTAAGGTCAACACTTGACAGTCTCATAAGGCGTCCGAGCTGCTGCGCAAAATTGACTGTTGACATCGTATGTATTACGGTAAATTCGCTTCGGAAATCGATTGTATATACAAGCATATCAAGATATGCCCTTCTCTCACGCTCGTTAAGTTCAAACTTGTCCAGCAGTTCATTAATCTCATCCTTATAGCTTCCGTCAGACAGATGTTTAAGTATTCCGTACCGGGCATCCGCCTTGAAGAATAATTCAAGCGCAGCTCTTGAGAATCTGACATCCACATTATTAATAAAATATGACTTATCCATCATCCCGCTCTTCTGCTGCATATATGTATCCATCTGATCAGCGAGTGCAAGACATTCTGTTATATGCTCATGCTTTGACTCAACCGTTTTCAGCTTCTTATAAGCCAGATGGTGATACAGCACGATATCCGCAAGATTGCCAAGAGGTGTAAAATACTTAAGGAAAAGATATCCGTAAACAGAATGTTCCCATACAACAATATTCTCGAAATCGGCTACATTCTTAATATTCTCCTCGCGGTACATTCCTATATCATGAAGCATTGCAACCATTGTATAGTTGACTATCTCAGCATGTGTATATACTCTTTCGTACTCCAGCATCTTTGAAACTATATATCCTACCACTTCTCCGTGATTGACTATATTGCGGTTAACCATGGAAAGTGTTCTTCTTATGATTTCATATATGCCCTTGCATGTGGAAATTCCCATTCCCTTATCTACCCCGTTCCTGTAGTCTTCTACACATGGCATTATATCCCATAACTGCGTAAGGTATCAATAGTAAAATGTATACAACCGTATATTGGCATTTGGCTTCCCACATAAAATGAAACAAAAAGCCGCCGACAAATATGAGTGCATATATAAGTTCCTGTAAGTCTGACCTTTTAAAATTAAGTACGAAATATGCGAATGCACCACCCAGTATCACACTCTGCATTATATTCATAAATTTTATAAGCAGGCTGTTAACTGAAGTACCGTCAGTATATATAGCTTCCATTGATGGCATTACTTTATGATTGGCAGTCTGCATGTCCCCAATAAACGTAAAACATTCAAATGTAGGATTATTCCACTGCGATGCCGTCTTTTTTGCAAAGAACTTAACTGTATATGCAGGATTTTTTAACATATAAGGAATTCTCTGTCTGAGATATTCCCTGCACTGCTGTGACTCAGCCGCCGTATCCCCATTATTATCCGCATATACCCTGTCGTTATATCCGTTATACCAGCCCTCTGCCCTGCCGGGGCTTTCCTGAAGTCCCATTGCAACCCATGCAAGATGCGGTACTCCGTCACTTGCGGCATCGCCGGATATTGCAGTATATGCAGCCGATGTAAGCGGACTTACCATCATATTAAGTGCTGTCATAAGCACTGCTGCTGCGAGCATCTTCCTGCTTCTTGTCTTAATCAGTGTAATCAGCTCTGTAATGAGGAGTGCTGCAAACACAATCATATAATTAGACTTGAATACGCATGCAAGTGCCACCATGACTGCTGACAGCACGCCATGCCTCATATGTCCGTCTCTGACAAAACGTACAAGCATATAGCACGCCGCCATGGCGCATGCCATTCCGAGCATCGTTCCATAGACAAACATGACATATATTGAAAACGGCAGGAACATACACATGACAATAACGCTTACCGCTGCAATATCTTCGCCAAACACTTCCTTTATAAGTCTGTATATGTAGTAATATGCAATAAAAAGTGCTGCAAGATTAATCAGCTGAAGTGCAATATAATTGTCCGTTCCGATAAAATTAAACAGTGCCCATATAAATACAACCATTCCATTCTGGTTGGGATACTTCTGCATATACCGAATCGTTGTCTGTGTAAAATCTTCCGACAGGTCATTGCGTATTATCCGTCTTGCGACCGCACATATCATTCCCGAATCCGAACCGGGTGCCATCTGAGTTCCGACTATAAGCGCAAACAGAAAAATTCCAAGCAGTACACATGCCGCAGCTGCGGCTTTTCTAAATTCCGGCTGCTTCTTAATCCTGACGGCAGCAAATGTAATTGCGGTAACGGCAAGTACTGCTGCAAGCTGCACAATAAAATTGTCTGCCCTGTATGTCGTATGCTCACTTTGGGATATGAATGACGTACCGCACAATGCCATTGCGAACAGTACACCCGTAATAACAATCATAAGCACTCCGACAGTATACCTGTATATTTTATCGAGAACCATACCACATTTCATTCCTTCAGATTCCATTTTCAAATTCATCCAACAGCCCCTCAAATACATCCAATGCGGCCTCGACAGGAGCCGGTGATGTCATATCTATGCCGCACAGCTTAAGAAGTTCAATCGGATGCATAGAGCTGCCGCCCGAAAGGAATCTGAAATATCCCTCACGGGCACTGTCATCCCCCTTCTTATAACCGTCAATAAGTGACCGGGCTATAGCAATTGCTGCCGAAAAGCCTGTTGCATACTGATATACATAAAAAGGCGTATAAAAATGCGGTATTCTTGCCCATTCATACTCAATCTGTTTATCAAGTACCATATCACTTCCGAAGTACTTTTCATTCAGCTTCCTGTATATATTGCAAATGTCCTGCGCCCCAAGTGCTTCTCCATTCCGTAGTGCCTCATGCGTCTGCATTTCAAATTCAGCAAACATCGTCTGTCTGAACAAAGTTCCCTTGAACTGCTCAAGGAAATGATTAAGCAGATACTTTCTTTCCCTATTGTCCGTACACTTCTCAAGAAGACTTCTCATAAGCAGTACTTCATTACATGTAGAGGCCACTTCTGCAACAAATATCCTGTATCCTGCATATACATGCGGCTGCTTCTTATTAGAATGATATGTATGTATTGCATGCCCCATCTCATGTGCCAGCGTGAATACATCATCAAGTCTGTCCGAATAATTAAGGCTTACGTAAGGATGTGTCCCATACTCTCCCCATGAATACGCACCGCTGCGCTTGCCCTGATTCTCCCTTACATCAATCCATCCACCGTCAAAGCCTTCACAGAGTATCCTGCCGTAATGTTCTCCGAGCGGTTTCATTCCTTCAAGCACCATCTCCTTGGCTTCATCATAGCCCACCTTCATACTGTAATCCGGAACCATAGGTGCATAGACATCATACATATGAAGCTCATCAACTCCGAGTGCCCGCTTACGCAGCCTTACATATCTGTGCATAAGCTCCATCCGCCTGTTCACTGTATCTATGAGATTTGTGTATACATTAACCGGTATATTATTCTGTGAAAGATACATCTCAAGAGATGAACCGTAATTACGCACTCCCGCATAGAATCCCGCCTGCTTAAGATTGGCTGTATATGCCGCCGCAAGCATATTAATATGCCCGGCATATTCCCTGTACAGGCTCTCAAAAGCTTCTTTCCTTACACGCCTGTCGCTGCTCTCCATAAATCTCCCATATACGCCATTGGTAAGAGACGCACTTTCTCCGTTCTCGTCCGTGATATCTGCGAACCTGATATCTGAATTGTTGAATTGTGAAAATATATCCTTAGGCGCACTCTGCATAACCGACGCCTGTGCAAGCAGCTGTTCTTTGTCTGCTGAGAGTGTATGCGGCTTCTCCAGAAGGATATCCTCTATCATATGCGTATAATGCCCCAAATTTCCATTCATCCAGCCGCGCAGGATATTCTCGTCAATTGCCAGAATCTCCGGTTCAATAAATGAATATTCAGAAGCAAACTTAACTACCAGCGATTGCGCTTTCTGCGCCATTCCCTGACTCGCAGCATCTGACATATCTTCATAAAGCCTCATATATGCATATACATATATCTTCTCTGCTTTCTCATCAAGTTCATCATATATCTTTATTGCGTCAAGGAGCGTCTGCGCTGAATCAGCGAGACGCCCTCTGTATTGAAGTCCTTTATTTAATTCATCCGCAAAGCAGTCATAATCAGACTGCCACGCAGCATCATCTTCGTATATATCCTCAATTCTCCACTTGTCTGTCTTAGCAACGTCACATCTTAACATACTGCTCTCCTTACATACTATGAATCAAGCTCCGGACCATATACAGTCGCTGTTATTGCAAGCGCGCCGTGTCCTATATGACATGCAACACTGAGTGACAGCGGATCCATATGTAAATCATATTCAGGAAATGCTTCCCTTATCTCTTTTTCCCACACGGCTGCCTCTTCAGGATTACCTGTATATGCTGCACCAATATGAATTCTCTTATTGCCTGCCGCATCTGCAAATCTTGTCTCAAGGTCATGTTTAATGGCGCTAATCATCGTCTTCTTAGCTGCCTGCTTGCCGCGGCACTTTGCAAATGCATCAAGCTTCTCACCCTGTATCTGCAGTACCGGATTAAGCTTAAGTATTGTACCGATTGCAGCCGCTGCAGGTGTTATTCTGCCACCCTTCTTAAGATACTTAAGTGTATCAAGTGTTATATAAATACTCGACTCCATCTTAGACTCTTCAAGCAGCTGCTTAATCTCCGCCGCACTGCGTCCCTGTGCCACATACTGCTTCGCATCAAGAACCGACTGTCTCATCGTAACAGATATTCTCTGGTTATTGACAACCTGTATTCTTCCATCGTAATCCTCTGCAAGCATTGTTGCTGTCTGGCAGAAGCTGCTGAGACCGCTCGACATAGGTATAAATACAATTTCATCATACTCCTTAAGAAGTTTCTCCCATGCATCAATGCATTCTCCGGGAGACGGCATTGATGTTGATATCTCCGAATCCTCAACCAGATGCTTATAGAATTCCTCCTGTGTAAGATTTATATCTTCAAGATACATCTGGCCATTAATAAAAAACGGCATCGGTATTACACTAACTCCAAGTTCTTTTGCTTCTATCTGCGTAATTCCGCTATTGCTGTCCGTAAGTACTGCTACCCTGCCCATTTACATACGCTCCTCTACAAATAATAGTTAATTATACATTCAAATATGCCAAATAGCAATGTTGTAATGAATACCCTGTTTCGTGGCATTACAATTTACATATTGCAATATTTCATACTTAAAGATACATACTGAGAAATTATACATAACTCATTGGTTGATTAAACATTCGATATCCTATAAAATAATACATAAGTTTTGTTATCAAAACGCAACTATTTTCAATTATGAGAGGAGAATAAGAATCATGGGATTTCTTACAGGTAAGACAGCCATTATCACAGGTGGAGGACGCGCCGTATTAAGTAACGGAAGCTGCGGTTCTATCGGCTATGGTATTGCAACTGCTTATGCAAAGGAAGGGGCTAACCTTGTCATAACAGGACGTAACGTGCAGAAGCTTGAGGATGCCAAAGAAGAACTTGAGCGCCTTTACGGCATCAGGGTTCTTCCTGTCCAGGCTGATGTAAGCGCAGGTGCCGACAATGAGGCTGCCGTTCAGAACGTAGTTAAGCAGGCAGTTGATACATTTGGGAGAATTGATGTACTTATCAATAATGCACAGGCCTCTGCTTCAGGTGTAACTCTTGCAGACCACACAACAGAGCAGTTTGACCTTGCCGTATATTCAGGTCTTTATGCTGCATTCTACTACATGAAGGCATGTTATCCATATCTTAAGGAGACTAAGGGAACAGTAATTAACTTTGCGTCGGGTGCCGGACTTTTCGGCAACTTCGGACAGTGTGCATACGCTGCTGCCAAGGAAGGTATCCGTGGGCTTACAAGAGTTGCGGCTACAGAATGGGGTCCTGACGGAATCAATGTCAATATCGTATGCCCTCTTGCATGGACTGCCCAGCTTGAGAAGTTCCAGCAGGCTTATCCTGATGCATTCAAGGCTAATGTTAAGATGCCGCCTGCCGGACATTACGGCAACGTAGAGACTGAGATAGGACGTGCATGCGTACAGCTTGCATCTCCTGACTTCAAGTATATGAGCGGTGAGACAATAACACTGGAGGGTGGAATGGGACTTCGTCCTTAAGCTCCGGCAATGCCGCATAATCACATAATTTACGGAGATTAGGTTACCATATGTCTGATAATATTTTTACAATAAAAGCATACAACAGCTTAACCACGGATGTTCTTGAATGTATTGAGAGCCTTAATTCCTGCATGCCTGAATACGAGCTTTATTATGAAGATGAGGCTCAGGCTGATGCTGACGTTTTCTTTGCTGCCTGGGATGGCAGCCGTCTAATAGGCTTTCTTTCATTCATCTATGTCCCGGGATGTGATGAAGCTGAGATTACTGCACTTGTAGCTCCTGAAATGCGCAACAGGGGTGTGTTTGGCTTACTGCTTAATGAAGCGCGGCGTTCGGCCGCGCTTCTTAACATAAGCCATTTTTATTACGCACCTGTCCACACATCAGACAATACACCGGATACAGCATCCAATCCTTCACCTGCATACTCACATTCTGAGTATCTTCTGAAGCTCGACTGTAATAATTATCCGGCAGGGAATTCCGATAATGATTCAGGCTCTGCTTTATATGGGGGACTTCCGGTTCCTTTGCAGGAACAGCTTGCGGCTGCCAGTCTTTTTTTCCATGAAGATGAAGAAGATGAATCAGTGTTCTGCTGTATAACTGATTCCGAAGATAATATCCTGTCATCCTGCTTCCTTGATGATGAGAATTCCTACATATGCATCTGGGGTGTTGAGACAGACGCACATCACCGCCGTAAGGGGCTTGCATTGCTTCTTATGCAGTGTATCATAGCTGCCGCATTAACAACTTCCAATGATAACAATATGCCTGCGCCTGTATTCATGCTTCAGGTATCAGGAAGGAACACGGCTGCACTGAATCTGTATAAAAAATGCGGCTTTCTTACAGAAAGCCGCATTGATTATTATTCGCTCCATTCATAATTACGCAGATGCCCATGAAGCCTCATATCCGCAAAATCATGCTGTCTTAAAGCTTCATACAGAACTATTGCAACCGAATTGGACAGATTCAATGAGCGTATGTCGCCTATCATAGGTATTCTTATCGCAGTATCCGGATGCTGCACAAGTATATCTTCCGGTATTCCTGCACTTTCCTTACCAAACATAATATAGCAGTCATCTTCATAGCGCACATCACAATAGGTATGTGGTGCCTTCGTTGTTGCCATATATATCTTGGCTCCGGGATTCTTCTCAAGAAAATCTTCATAGTTATCATACACTGTTACATCAAGCTTGTCCCAGTAATCAAGTCCCGCCCTCTTCACCATCTTTTCATTGATATGAAATCCAAGCGGTTCTATGAGATGCAGCCTTGCTCCTGCTGCCACACATGTACGTCCGATATTACCGGTATTAGCAGGCATCTCCGGTTCATGCAGTACTATATTTATCATTCTTCCTCACCTTTTATCGCAATATCAACTTCAACGAATGTCTCTCCGTCTGAGAGCAGAGGCACACATACATCTTTCGTATAAGCGGTACTAACACTGAATGAACCATGACAGAATGTAGGGGGTGTAATATCCACAGCAATTCCCTTCGTTGAAAGAATTGTCGCAGCATTACCCATAATCATGTTGGTAAGCTCACTTATGGCACTTACCGCAAGTTCATTCATCTCTGTAATCTCCATCATCGCCATCCGGCTTACGACCGACAGCGCATTCTTCTCATTGAACACAAGCATTACCTGTCCTCTGAGCTCGCCCGTAAGTCCGATCATTATCATTACAGTATCCTCTTTAAAATCTCCGCCTTTTACGTATGGCTTACCTACTTTAAGTTCGCACTGGCATACATCTCTTATCACGCTCGATGATGCCATAAGAAATGGGTTAATAAGGTTTACATTAAAATCCGCCATAGTATCTCCCTCCACGAATACAGGAACCTCATCAAACTCATCATTCGGCCTGAAGTTTATTAATAAATCTCTGTAATCGCTCTAATCCCTTTTTCAAATCAGTAAGTGAATATGCATAAGATATTCTCAGGAAGCCCTCTCCGCAGTCACCGAATGCCGTTCCCGGAACTACAGCAAGCTTCTCCTCTCTAAGCAGCCTGCTGGCGAATTCATCTGATGAAAGTCCGAACTTCTTAATTGATGGGAATACATAAAATGCTCCAAACGGTTCAAAGCATTCAAGTCCCATTCCTCTTAATGCATCTATCAAAAATCTTCTTCTCTGGTCATATGCTTCTACCATCTTTGCGACTTCATCATCGCAGTTCTTAAGTGCTTCGACAGCAGCGAACTGACTGTTGGTAGGTGCACACATAATTGCGAACTGATGAAGCTTAATCATCTGGTCCATAATCATCTTAGGTGCTATAGCATACCCCAGTCTCCATCCTGTCATTGCAAATGCTTTTGAAAAGCCGTTAATCGTGACAGTTCTGTCATGCATCCCCGGAAGGCTTGCTATCGATACATGCCTGCCCTTATATGTCAGCTCCGCATATATCTCATCAGAGATAACGTACAGGTCATGCTCTATAATAACCGGTACAAGCTCCTCAAGTTCTTCCTTAGTCATAATTCCACCTGTCGGATTATTCGGGAACGGAAGCACCAGAATCTTAGTCTTGTCTGTTATACTCTCTTCAAGCTCCTTTCTGGTAAGCTTGAACTCATTCTCTTCCTTGAGATTAATTATTACCGGCTTGGCATCTGCCATAACCGCACATGGCAGATACGATACATAGCTTGGCTGTGGAATAAGCACTTCATCTCCCGGATCTACCATTGCACGAAGTGCAAGGTCTATTGCCTCGCTTCCACCGACTGTTACCATAATCTCATGAACAGCATCATAATGCAGGTCATATTTTCTTGAGATATAATTGCCAATCTCAATACGCAGTTCCTTAAGGCCCGCATTAGCAGTATAGAACGTTCTTCCTCTCTCGAGTGAATATATGCCCTCTTCCCTTACGCTCCACGGAGTGTCAAAATCAGGCTCACCAACGCCAAGAGAAATAGCATCCTGCATCTCACTTACAATATCAAAAAACTTTCTTATTCCTGAAGGTTCAATCTGTGTGACCTTCTTTGCTACAGGGTTTCTCATGGTGTCACCAGCATCCTCTCATCTTTGTCAGGCACATCAAGAACCGTGCCGTAATCTTTATATTTTTTAAGAATAAAATGTGTTGAAGTGCTAAGAACAGATTCAAGCGGTGCAAGCTTGCTCGAGACAAACTGTGCTACGGACTTCATTGTCTTACCCTCGATAATTGCAGTAAAGTCAAATCCGCCAGACATAAGATACAGTGATGTAATCTCCTCGTAATTGTAGATTCTCTCTGCTATACTGTCGAATCCTACGCCGCGCTGTGGAGTTACCTTAATCTCTATAAGTGCAGTAACCTTCTCATCGCTTGTGTTATCCCAGTTAATCAGTGTATGATAGCCGCATATGATATGCTCTTTCTCCATATCTGCCATCTCATTAGCTATTACAGTCTCATTCGTTCCAAGCATTGTCGCCATATCTTTAATATCAATACGGCCGTTTTTTTCAAGCATATTCAGGATCTTCTCTCTCATTATCCTTCTCCATTCTATTATATTAAAGCTGTATAAACCTTTCTGATTCCTCATTACGCGGTACATCCAGATAACGCACCTCATCTTCAAGATGCATCATCTTAGCCTTCTCCTTAGTTGTATGTCCGATAACAACAGCGTCATAGCCATTCTCATTAAGTACATCAACTATACCACATCCATCTTCAGCTGTCATCAGCATACATCCCGTAGATGATAACTCATAAGGATTAATATCAAACAGCTCGCACATCTCGATTATCTCCTGCTTTACAGGAATATCTCTGAGATTAATATCAAAACCACATCCATTATCCGCTGCCAGCCGCCACAGTGCTGCGTATATACCGCCATCGCCTGCTGCCACAAGGTATGATGCTCCTGCCCCTGCTGCAAGTGACGCCCTGTCTGCGACAGACAGCTTCCCCGCGTCTGCAGCCGCCGCATTAATGACACTGTCAGCATAGACTTTCTTTGCCTCATCCATATGCGAATCCAGCACATTCATTATGCCTGACATTCCGATACTTCCTGATGCGATTATATCAAGATTACCACCCGCCTTTTGCATACCGGCAGGCATTCCCTCGCTGCTTCTGCCAAATGCACTTGCTGTTATAACAGGCTTCCGTATGTGCTGAGATGTACTGACCGCAACATCCTCAATATGTGTCCCACACGTTCTGCACTGCGCATCTATATCTGCAATGAGCTTTTTGAGTAACTTCTCATCATAGCTGTCAGGGATTGTAACCGCCGCATTAATGCCTTCCGGCTCTCCGCCGCGGCACGCAAGAGCATTACATGCATCAATAACCGCATATCTTCCATTGCTGACTGCTGATAATATGCCCTGGCTGCCTGATCTGTATTCAGTTATATTCTTAAGAACGCTTCTTCTGAAAACTGTATCCGAGAGCATACTATCCTCCATTCCTGCGCTGCTTTATGCGCATCTCAGGTTCGTGCATAAGCATTGTAATTGACAGCTGTACAGTACAAGTATTACAATATTCCAAGTATTGAGCTTAACACAAGCGGTGCTACCATCGCTATTATCATTATAGATATTACTACAACAAGGATTTTTTTATTCTTTTTGCTTGTAAAATTAATCATAATTTTCCTTTCAGGAGGTTTTCGATGATATTTATTATTGTTCTGATTCTTTCACTTGCATTCACGGCTTTTGTAAAATACACTTACCGCCGTGACAGATTAACCGAATCGGCTTATCTTGAGCGTGAATCCAGGGCCAACGCCACAAGAAGGCAGAGCCTTGATTCTCTTGATTATATCACAATCCCGCTTGATTCCCTACCATTTTTTTCAAATCCCTCAAAAGAAATTGCTTCCTGTCAGGAAACAATCAGGCATCTCGCATCATGCAGGATAGTAAATCTTCAGGGAATAACCAACACAGACCTTAAGCTTACTTACGGTGCTGCCAATCTGCCCGCACTCTCTGAGTATGATAATAATTATGCATCACTTACCGGCACCATAGTAAAGTGGGGTGAGCAGCTCATTAATGAAGGTCATGTTGAAGAAGCTGTCCGCGTCCTTGAATTCGGAATCGAATGCGGTACTGACACAAGCAGCAACTACATTCTGCTGGCATCCTGCTATATAAAAAACGGAGATTCAGACAAATTCAACAATCTCCGTAACCGCGTTCATATGCTGAACACTCCGATGAAAAAGTATATTCTCAAAAAAATGGATGAGCTGAATGCCTGATCACGTACTTAATATACCGGGATTCTGCCATACTGTCCGATAATACCATCAATCATGCGTGAGGCCTGGCTCTTTGTCATACTGTCTATTGGAACTGTTACCGCCACATTATGGTATTGAGCAAGTGCCGTAAGGTATTTTTTCTGTGCCGGCGTTATCGGCGAATCCTTCTTAACGCTATAATTAAGAACCATTGCCTTATTGAACATCTCATCTTCCGGATTAACAGCATACAGTGCGTAATACAGCTTCGATGCACTTATCGCATCATCAAGCGCCCTGTGGCTCTTGCCCGGGTCTATCTTAAAATGCTCACACAGCGCCGGAAGATTCTTATGCGGAACATCCGGGAGAATTCTTCGCGCAATCTTAAGCGTGTCAATTCCTTCTTTTGCATATTCCAGCTTACTGTTAGCTGCTGCTTTTTTTATGAAGCTGTAATCAAATATCACATTGTGTCCGAGAATCGGAACATCCTTTGTATATGCAATCATATCAGCAATTATATCGGCAATTACCGGTGCACCCGCAACATCTTCATCTGTAATGCCTGTGAGAGACGTTATTCTCGGACTTATTGATATCTGTGGATTGACAAATGTTGAAAATGTGCTCACGACACGTCCACACTCCACTTTTGCCGCCCCTACCTCAATTATCCTGTCCTCAGCAGGATTGGTTCCGGTTGTCTCCAGATCTATGGCAACATATGTATCTATCATACCTTTGTATTCCCTGTCTAGTCTATATCACTCTTATCTCTTTTTCTTACCTGCTGTATCTTCCGGATGTTCCTGTCTGTACTTTTCGTACAGATCCGGTCTGAACTTTTTAGTTCTCTCAATTGACTGTTCAAGTCTCCATGCTTCAACCTTAGCATGGTCACCGCACAGAAGAACCGGCGGAACTTTCCTGCCCTCGAATTCCTCAGGTCTTGTATATTGCGGATACTCAAGAAGATTGTCGTGGAAACTTTCAAACTGCGCTGACTCATCGTTATTAAGCACACCCGGCACAAGTCTCGCCACGGCATCCATAACAACCATAGCCGGAAGCTCACCGCCTGTCAGAACATAATCACCTATAGATACATAATCCGTAACTATCATCTCAAGCGCTCTCTCGTCAATACCTTCGTAATGTCCACACAGGAATACAAGTTCATCCTCCTGTGCAAGCTCCCATGCCATCTGCTGGTTAAACACCCGTCCCTGCGGTGTAAGATACACAACCCTCGGCTTCCTTCCTATGCTCTCTTCAACCGAACGATATGCCGCACATACCGGAGCAGCCTGCATAAGCATTCCTGCCCCGCCTCCATATGTGTAGTCATCAACCTTCATATGCTTATTGGTTGAAAAGTCCCTGATATTCACAGCATCAACCGAAAGCTTTCCTTTGCTGATTGCCCTCCCCATAATACTTGTATTCATCCCGTCAAGTATCATCTGTGGAAACAATGTTAATACATGAAAATTCATCTCACGTGCTCCGCTCTTACTTAGTCATCTCTGCAAGCGTATTCAGAAGGAATCCGTAATACTCATTCTTAAGGTTATATCCATTGCCTGTCACTGCCGAATTAAGATATCCCGAAGAATCCTGGAATGCAGAATTAATATCCGTAAATGTTGCCCCTGATGTTGCCGCAACCTCTTTTAACTTTGCATTAAGTGCCTCAACATTACTCATTGTAATGTAAATGCTGCTCTTGCTCTCACATGCCTTTGTTATAGGTGTTACAGAAACAAGATATATCTTTGCTGCTGGAACTGTCTGCTTAATCTGTGTAATAAGACTTGCAAAATCCTGTGCAATTGAGTCTACAGTCTTGGAGTTGTAGTTAAGATCATTAAGTCCAAGCATGATATAGACCTTCTCAGGATTAGATGATGCAAGCTGGCTCACCTTATCCGCTGCTTTTGATGCAGTAAGATTAGTATCAGCTATTATCTTATCTGAACCCAGATACTTATAGTATTCCATTCCCGATACAATTGTATCGCCAATAAATACACTCTTGCTGTATGATGCCTCACTTGTAAAGTCCTCAGCCGCAGCCGTCTTAGTAGTGGATACAACTCCTCCCGCTGCCTGTGTAGCTGCCTGTGTCGTCTGCACTTCTGTCGATGCCTGTGTCTGAGTCTGGGTATCAGCTCCCTGTGTTACCTGAAGCGGTCCCATTGAAGGCTTTGAATAGAGTGACTCTTCCTCCTGCTTCTTGTCATTGGCACATGAACGGACACTGAATGCCACTATTACCACAAGAATTATAATTGCGATACCGCCGAATATATAGTTCTTGTATTTGTTCCATGTACGCATCTTCTTATTCAGCTTAATGTCGGTAAAACGACTGTCATCCGCCTCATCAAGAGGTATATATCTGCGTCCTTCAGCTCTCTTCGCCTGTGCACCGGGATTAGGCATTCTTCTCGGTCTGCTCTGTCCCGGTCCCGACTGTCTCTGAGGGCTTCTTCCCTGTCCGGCAGCGCTTCTCTCTCCACTCTGCTGTCCCTGTTGGCGTGGGCGTCTCGCCGCGCCCGAAGATGCACTTCCTGCGCCCTGCTTTGCCTGCTGTCCCTGCGGGCGCTGACGTCTCGGTGTCCCCGATGAAGGTGGAACTGACTTAGCAAGTCTTCTCGGCTCTCTCATTCCGTCAGCCTTAGGCCTGCTCTCCTGACCTGCCTGTGAATTCTGTATATTGTTTAATTCGTTATCTCTCTTATCCATATATTCTCCAATCTAATACTGTATCTTTCTTAGTATTACCGCAGATGTTCTTCTTAATCCAAGATCCAGATATCCCCCCGGCACACTGTATCCAAGACGTTCCGTGCTATATCCGCCATCATACGTCACAAGCACCTGCTCCACATCATCATGCGAAGTAAGTCCTGTCTGCCATGCCGGTATATTCACACGCCGCTCGTCATCACCGTTGTTAATAACTACGATAACCACATCATCCTCGCAGAATCTTCCATAGCATATAAGATTATGTTCTGCGACAAGCATCTTATATGATCCATGCATAAGTGCAGGACTTGATTTGTGCACAGCTATTATATCCCTGTGAAATGCTATAAGTTCCTTATCTTCATGTCCCCACGGATATGTTCTTCTGTTATCAGGATCGGTCCATCCACATACACCGGCTTCATCACCATAATATATCGTCGGTGCGCCCGGCCATGTCATCTGAATAACTACTCCCTCCATAAATACGGCTTTATTGACGCCCTGGGATGCAGCATCCGAACCTTTTGATGCAAGCCTGCCGACAGTCCTGTTAGTCCTTGTAAGAAATCTTGAATGATCATGGTTAGACAGTTCATTCATGGCAATACCAACTGCCTGTCCTCCCATTCTTGCCATATTGTGATTCATTACGCCAAAGAAATTATCTACATTGCCAAGCATATCCTGCCTGAACTCATCGCTGTGCTTCTGCATTCCTGTAAGAAACCATGTAACAGGTTCCATAAATGCATCGTAATTCATTATGGTATCCCACTGATCACCCTGCAGCCAGTCATATGAATCTCCATAATTCTCAGCAAGAATAAGCGCATCAGGGTTAGCTTTCTTCACGACATTACGGAACTTACGCCAGAACTCATGGTTGTACTCCGCACCATATCCAAGGTCTGCCGCCACATCAAGTCTCCAGCCGTCGACATTATACGGTGCCGATACCCACTTAGCTGCTATTCTCAGTATATATTCTTCAAGTTTTGGTGATCCCTGATAATTAAGCTTCGGAAGCGTATCATTGCCCCACCAGCTGTCATATGAATTATTATCAGGCCATGTATCCCCGTAGAATTTGAAGAAGTCATGGTAAGGGCTGTTGCGGTCTACATATGCCCCCTTCTCATAGTTCTCCTCTGATGCATAATATATATGTTCTCTGTCAAGCCATTTGTTGAACGAACCGCAATGATTGAAAACTCCGTCAATAATGACCTTCATATTCCTTCTGTGCGCTTCACTCACAAGCTGCGCAAAGAATTCATTGCCTGCTTCGAGATTATTCTTTCCCGTAACTCTCTTTATATATCTAGAAGCCTTTGTATTGTCATTATCCCCCTCGTCAAGCAGGCTTCCGCCATCATCTGTAATCCTGCCGATATGTGGGTCTATATAATCATAGTCCTGAATATCATACTTATGATTAGACGGTGACACAAATAATGGATTAAAATATATTACGTCAACACCGAGATCCTGAAGATAATCAAGCTTATCCATAACGCCCTGAAGATCACCGCCATAGAAACGGCGCACATCCATCTCATTAGGTCTTGAATCCCATTCCTCTACACGTTCAACATGCTGACCGATGTATGCATATTCATTAGTAAGCACATCATTGGTCTTATCCCCATTACAAAAACGGTCAACAAAAATCTGATACATGACAGCACCCTTAGCCCACTGTGGGGTCTTAAAGCCCGGCATTATCTGAAAATTGTAGAATGGGTTAAGATCTCTCATAACGCCAATCTGGTTATAATAACATACAACCTTTCCAACACGTACTTCATAGTAATAATAAAGCTTCTCACTTCCGACATTAATATCTGCCTCATAGAAGTCAAACAGCTCATTAGAAAATGTCCTGTGCATGGCAATTCTGTTATTGTTAACCACAACGCAGGCCTCGTCGATGTTGTATCTTGCTGTTCTAAGCCTAAGCTTCACATTCTCATCCTTATCAGGCTCTGATGGAATTCTGTATTCCGGACCTGCATCACTGAATATGGCATGTATATTAAGTATAGGCTTAACATTCATGAGATAATTAAGTCTCTTCTCACAAACCGTCATGCCATCAAAATTCTTAGTAATTCGCATAGATCGGGACCGCTCTCCTTCCAAAACTACAACATATACAGATTAATTCTATAACGAAACTGGGGATAATTCAAGGGAAAAAGTAACTTGTGAAAAAGACTGTGTAAAAAGACTTGTAAAAAAACATGCAAAAAGGACAGCGTTGCAGGCTGTCCTTTTTGGAGAAGGTATTTCACTTATTATGGGGTGTAATATATAAATAATGTATTGGGGGGTTTTTACGATATTTATTATAGCATCGCGCCTACTGTAAGTGGTCACAAATGTAACAAAATTTGACATATTTTTTTGTGCAAAATGTCGAATTTGTTGTATGCACCCAAATACATATGACCTGTTGCAATACCTGCCAATACATTTTTATATTAAAACAGCGCCTCAAATTCTTCCCTTGTAACTTTTTCTTTTTCTATAAGAAGCTCCGCACATCTGTCGAGAACATCGCGGTGCTTTGCAATTATATCCGATGCCTGCTTATAGCAGTCGTCTATTATCTCCTTGACCTCATCATCAATCCTGCCTGCTACAGCCTCACTGTAAGGTCTTGCATGTGCAAGGTCTCTTCCGATGAATACCTCATCACTGTCATCATCATAATTAATAAGTCCAAGTTCCTTGGAGAATCCATACCTGGTCACCATTGAACGTGCAGTCTGTGTCGCCTGCTTAATATCCTGTGAAGCTCCTGTTGTGATATCATCAAACACAAGCTCTTCAGCGACACGTCCGCCAAGGCTTACAATTATATTCTGAATCATCTTGCCCTTAGTGTTGAACATCTCATCTTTTTCAGGGAGCGGCATTGTATATCCTGCTGCCCCAAGTCCTGTAGGTATGATTGATATTGTATGGACAGGGCCGACATCAGGCAGAACATGGAACAGTATTGCATGTCCGGCCTCATGGTAAGCCGTAATCTTCTTCTCTTTTTCCGATATAATTCTGCTCTTCTTCTCAACACCGATGCCAACCTTGACAAATGCATAATTAACATCTGAATTACTTATATATCTGCGACCGTTCCTAGCTGCATATATTGCAGCCTCATTAAGCAGATTCTCCAGATCTGCTCCGGTAAAGCCTGCTGTTGTTCTCGAAAGACTGTCAAGATCAACATCATCTCCAAGCGGCTTCTTACGTGCGTGAACCTTAAGTATCTCAAGCCTGCCCTTAACATCAGGTCTTCCCACGACAATCTTACGGTCAAACCGTCCCGGACGTAAGATTGCAGGATCAAGGATATCAACACGGTTGGTTGCTGCCATTACGATAATGCCTTCATTAACGCCGAATCCGTCCATCTCAACAAGCATCTGGTTGAGTGTCTGCTCCCTCTCATCGTGTCCGCCGCCCATTCCGGTTCCACGCCTTCTTGCGACCGCATCTATCTCATCGATAAATACTATACACGGAGCGTTATGCTTGGCATCGTCAAAGAGATCCCTGACTCTTGATGCACCTACACCAACAAACATCTCAACAAAATCAGAACCGGATATACTAAAGAACGGCACTCCCGCCTCTCCCGCTACTGCCTTGGCAAGCATTGTCTTACCTGTACCCGGAGCACCTGTAAGTATTACACCCTTAGGTATTCTTGCTCCAAGATTAGTATACTTCTGCGGATCCTTAAGGAAATCAACTATCTCCTCCAGTTCTTCCTTTTCCTCATCAAGTCCGGCAACATCGCTGAACTTAACAAGCTTGTCAGGATTAATAATCATCTTGGCACGGCTCTTTCCAAAATTCATCATCTTGGCATTGCTTCCGCCTGATGCCTGCCTTGTCATCATAAAGAACAGGAATATCACCACAATAAGTGACATTGCGCATGGCAGAAGAATTGAAAGCCATGAGTTCTCAACCTTGACATCCCTCATCTGGTAACTAACCCCATTGGAATTAAGCAATTCCTGTATTGCATTGACATCTGACACATACATGACTCTGTCAGCACCATCTGATGATGACTTAAGAGTTACCGTAAGCTTTCCCGTAGGGACCTGCTCATTCTGCTGAATAATTATGTTGTTTATATTATCATCTTCAATATCCTCAGTCAGCTGCTGATACGAATACTGCGTACGCTCATCCGACCTGGCCCCGCGTAATGAGAATACTGCACATGCAGCTATAAGAAGTATCACGAGATACAGCCACATGCCATTAAATCTGTTATTATTCATCTGATTCTCCTCTATCTGACATTTCTATATACGGCATATCTTAATCAACGAACTCAATTACACCTATGTACGGAAGATTTCTGTATTTCTGATCATAGTCAAGTCCATATCCCACTACAAACTTATCAGGTATGTCAAACCCGTTATAATCAACTTTCACATCTGCCTCACGCCTGTCCGGCTTATCAAGCAGTGTACAGATTTTAAGTGATGCCGGTCCCATCTTCTGAAGATAAGGTACGAGTCTGGACAATGTATTACCCGAATCAATTATATCTTCGATTACAATTACATCTCTTCCTTCAATACTCTCATCAAGTTCTTTTTTTATCTTAATATTGCCGCTTGAGACCGTACCTGAGCCATAGCTTGAGACCTGGATAAAGTCTATCGTTACCGGCATCGTAAGTCTCTTGGCAAGTTCACATGTGAAGAACAGGCTTCCCTTGAGTATACATATAAGATGCACGTCACGGCCTTCATATTCCTTATTAATCTGCTCTGCTATCTCTGCTATTCTTGTCTCCACCGCCTTCTGGCTGATTAATTCTGATATCTTCTCCATCGTCTCCTCCTGATCCATTTCCGACACTTATCATTGCTGTATTTATTGTCGTATCCTGCGCTTTATAACGCTCACTCATTCTGAATCCGACTATCCATACGATTTCATTGCCGTCTGCCACAACAAGCACCCTGTCTCTGTATTCTGCGGGTATCTTCTGTTCAATCATGAACCTGCCAAGCTTCTTGCTCCGTCCATCACTGTACACGCAGATAAAGTCCTCTTCCTGTCTTGTTCTTAATTGCAGATTAAATTTTATTTTATCATAATCAATTAATTTCGTATAGTCATTTTGTTGGAATGAATGTGCATTTTTTTGCAAATTAATACGATCAGCCGCATACCATCCGTTTTTTGAGTACCAGCGGCCATCATGTTCATCCACGCCGCCGTTTTGCCCATCGCACTTCATATCAGCTTTTTGTATTACTATTTCAGAATACCTGCGCCTTGCCTTAAGTCCATACGGAATATCCACACTGCTTCCGGTTCCGGCCTCGATAAGCGCTTCAACACTTTCCACATGAACCGCGCATATATCCTTGGCCGCTTTAGCTTCTGATGCTATAGCCATGTGCACTACATATTTTCTTATAATCCTGTCATATTGTGAAAGTCTTACTGCATCTATTATAGTCTCACGCTCACGCACATCTGCGCATTGGGCAAATGCAGCCTCGGCCTGCCTGTTTATATAATCCTGCGCTTCTTTCACAAATGCTGCCGCAGACGCTATATTGCTTACCGCATTGGCATTCACCATGTCATTAAGCATTGGAATAATCGTATTGCGCAGGCGGTTTCTGGTATAATCATTGCCAAGATTGGTACTGTCCGTGCAATATTCCTGATTATGCCCGCGAAGCCACTCTTCTATTGCCGCGCGCCTCACACAAAGCAGCGGTCTTATTATTGTATACCCTGTTCTTACGCCATCACAGGTGCCATACATAACATTCACAGGTGACATTCCCGCAAGCCCCTTAAGCGCACTTCCGCGCACAAGATTATGAAGAACCGTCTCTGCCTGGTCGTCCATGTGATGCGCAAGCGCAACTACCACACGCCTGCCTGTCTGTCCCGGTATCTGTCCTGATTCCCGACCCGCAGTCTTTTCTTTTTTTATCTCGGCACACAGCCTTGCAAATTCGTCCTGACGCGCATGCCTTCCTGCTTCCTCGGATGACATATGTGTCTCCTGCACAAGTGCCGGGACATCTATATGAACCGTCTTAAGCCTGATTCCAAGCCTGTCGCAGAGTGCTTTCGTAAAAAGCTCGTCATGCATTGCCTCTTCACCGCGTATGCCATGATTAACATGAAGTGCCCTAAGTTCAAACGCCATCCTCTCCTTTAGGCTGCCAAGCACCATAAGCAGGCTCACTGAATCAGCTCCGCCGGACAGTCCGACAACCACGCAGTCTCCTGCACTAATCATCTTATTTTCTTTTATGTATCTGCAAACTTTATCCGTAAAATCCACGTCAATCCCCATTCTGCTGTACCTAATCGCTGCGTATCCACACTCACTGCAAACATATTACTGCAACATATTATTACAGATTAATTTGTGTGTCAAATATCCCTGTGACTATCACACTCATATCATCCGTTATCCCAGTCTTTCCCTGTATTGCCGCCTCTATTATGTCACTTGCAATCACATCCGGCACGCGCACATCTATATTCTGTATAATCCTCACCATCTGTTCTTCCTTGTCATCTCCGTCAAGAGCCTCTATGACACCATCGCTGACCATTATTATATAATCTCCATCATACAGCTTTTTGGATGTTCCGTCGTAGTCCATCCTTTCAAGCACTCCTATAGGCAATGTTGTGGAACGGATTATCTCAACCCATCCGTCTCTTTTTATAAATGTTGACGCCGCACCAAGCTTTATAAATTCCGCTATTCCCGAATATCTGTCTATAAGGCAGTTATCAACAGTCACCGGATGGCATTCGCGCCTTCCTGCCGATATTGCAGCATTTATAAGCTCTATCGCAGCCCTTGCATCAAAGCCCGCATCAAGGCTCTGCTCAAGCAGTTCTATAACAACGCCGCTTTCACTCCTTGCCCTTGCACCGCTGCCCATTCCGTCCGCAATCGTAACCGCAAGTTTTCCACCGCTAAGATATTCAACCGAATAGTTATCCCCTGATACACCGTCCATATCAGAAGTAACAAAACATTTGCCGACTATCGTCTGATACCTTGGACTCTGCACAAATATATAATCATGATATGTCTCATTGACAAGCCTTCTGTTCACCTCTGACGGTTCAAAATCAATTCCAAGAATATTCTCCAGACATTTGCATATCTCCTTAGCACTTATATTGCCTTTTCTGGCAGTTCTTGCCTGCATTATTATCTCTATCGGCCTGTCATTGGCTGCCAGGACACACATATTTTTCACACGGATTCCCCTTCTTGCAAGCCTTTTTTCTATACTCCCCCTTACCTGCGGAGCCGGCTCCTTAAGCTCTTCCCCGGCATCAAGGCAGTGTTCAATCACTTCCGCCATTACCGAAAGTTCATTGGCTATCTCGCAATCGGCACATGATTCACTTAACCTTCTGAATGTTCTTGCTGATTCTTCCAGCTTTCCCTTTGAGTATGCAATCTTAATGTCATATGTCTCCATCTGTCAAACTCCAGTCTGCTTATAGTCGCTTATAGTCTTACCGGCGTATGTATTCCGCCGTTTTCTTCATGACATTATACAGTTAAGCGACTGCATGTTTTGTCAAAATGACTTGTGCTGCCTTTACATTTGGTCGACAAAAAACGCAGCCATGCGGCTGCGTCCTGTAATGCGCTTCAATTATCTGCCCGAACCTTCAGACCTGAAGATTATCTCATCAGGATATAACAGTCCAAACTTATTCTTGGCAATCTCTTCAACAAACTTCTTGGTTTTGACATATTTTTTGTATTCCTCAAGTGACTGGCTTCTGGACTCTTCCTCGGCAATCTGCTGTGACAGTTCTTCACGCCGCGAATTATATTCTCTTCCTTTGGCATCAAGCGATCTCTTGCCGGTAAACACAACAATACTCAGCACCAGCACAACCACAATTGCTGCTGCCATAGCCAGTATGTTAGAGCGTCTCTGTCTCTTCAGTCTCGCCTGTCTTCCCTGTTTTGTCTCGAACTTTCTCATCCAATGTCACCTTCACTTTAAAAATCCAACTGAATAACATTTTAAAATATCTTATTAACATTTTCAATGGAATCAGCAAAAAATTAATACATGCCGCAAGCATGTCAACAAGCCAGTTATGTGTTGCCACCCTGTATATCGCGGCTCCCATTGCAAATCCTGCAATCGAAAAACTTCTTATAATTCCGTCATTTATAAGAAATGTAACGTGAAATATCACAAATCCGCTGCACATCCAGTATACCATATCTTCTGCAAAAATCCACCGGACGCCCCTGTGGACAACAACCCTTCTGAATACCCTTATAATGTCATAGCATCCCGCAAGCACCATCCCCCACATCATGGAAGCAAGCAGATATCCCCACTCCCACGTTATCAGCGTGCTCACCCGAACAGCCTCGACATCACAGAACTGCCCTTCTTAGCATAGCTTTTGACATCCGAATACTGAATTGCATCTATACGCCCGTCAACATCCACTTCGCCTTTTTCCACCGACAGACGCCTTACATGAAGGTCATCACCATGTATTGTCATCATGCCGTAATCCGTCTCAAGGAGAACATTCTCAAGGTCAAATGAGATAACGTCATTAACACCGGTTATCCTTGCCTTCTCCCTGTTCTCCATATCAAGTGAATGCTTTCTTGCAAGCTTTGGCTTCTCATCCATCATAATCCCTCCGGACCAACATCTTACTATAAATATATACCTGTCCTTCCGGGATTATGAATAATTATCAGATATATTCAAACATATCCTTGGCTTCTTCTTTTTTAGTTGTGTCTCTTATATCCGTAACACGGACCTTTACCGACTTATTGCCGAACTGAATCTCTATCACATCGCCTTCTTTAACATCATATGATGCTTTTACGACCTTGTCATTGACAATAACACGTCCTGCATCACATGCATCATTAGCAACCGTACGGCGTTTAATAAGCCGTGATACTTTTAAATATTTGTCAAGTCTCATACTTACTCCGTTCCTGTCCATTCAATAATTGTAATAACATAAGATGCGCCGGAACAGGTGTCCCGGCGCATCTTTCATAAACTATAACTAATTCTGATGAATTACTTATTAACAGTATCCTTAAGTGCCTTACCAGCCTTGAACTTAGGAGCCTTTGTAGCAGGAATCTTAATAGCCTTGCCTGTCTGTGGGTTCTTACCTGTTCTTGCTGCTCTCTTGGCAACCTCGAATGTACCGAAGCCTACAAGCTGGATCTTCTCATCCTTCTTAAGCTCTTCTGCAACGACATCCATGAATGCCTTTAATGCCTTCTCGCTGTCCTTCTTTGTCAATTCTGACTTCTCTGACATTGCTGCAACTAACTCTGTCTTATTCATCTTAGTGAACTCCTCCTCATTCGGATTATAGTTATTATTTGTTGATACACGCCCAACTAGCTTAATTATACTATTTAAGCCCCTTTTGTCAAGAAGATTTGACATTTTTGTCAATACTTAACCGCGCATTTTACGCTTTTTTCAACATATTATATAAGTGCCGGCGGTATAGATTTATAACAGGCCTTTGTCCGTAAGCATCTTCTTATATCTGTCAAGCACCTGCGGCTCAAGCCTGCCATCGGATATCCACTGCTCATACTCACTTATGCGGTCAAGCTTCTCCTTCTTCTTAACATCATTCCACCTTGTATGTCCTGCTTTGGCATCGTTAAGCTGCCCTTCATCGCCAAATACATGCGGATGGCGTCTGACAAGCTTATGTCCCAGCTCGTCTATCACATCTTCAAGTGTAAATTCTCCATTTTCTTCAGCTATTCTTGCATGCAGAAGCACCTGAAGCAGCAGGTCTCCCAGCTCCTCCCGGAGATTAAGATAATCCCTGTTCTCTATTGCTTCAATTACCTCTTCACTCTCATCACGCAGACACCCTGTTATGCTCTCATGTGTCTGCTCGCGGTCCCACGGACAGCCGTCCTTGTCCCGTAACTTAGCTACGACATTTCTTACATCCTCAAAGCCATAGTGTTCTTTTATATACTGTTCATTCATTACTTATCCTCATTTCCGGTAGTATTATTATATTGTACTACGATTCCATCTGTTTGCCAAGAAATGCCGCTGCGGAATGCGCAAGCTTGCTCTCCGTCTCAGTACATCTGCTTCCTGCATCCCTGCTTGTGATTATGACTGCACCTATGGCATCGCCCTCACAAAGAATCGGGCTGACTGCCTGCCATGCATAATCTTCCTGATTGTCCGTCTGCCCTGCCGTAATGTCCACATACTCCTTGTCGGAGCGCTGTGTACAAAGATTCATCCTGTCTTCGATTACATTCTGAAGTCCTCTGCTTACTTCTTTTCCAAGGAGGCTCTTGCGGTCACCTCCCGACACTGCAATAACTCTGTCCCTGTCAGTTATACATACTATATGTCCTGATGTCTGTGCCAATGCATCAGCATACTGTCTTGCAAATTCACCAAGTTCACCTACAGGTGAATATTTTTTAAGAATAATCTCTCCGTCTGTTCCCGTGAATATCTCAACCGGGTCAGCTTCCCGGAACCTGAGTGTTCTTCTGATTTCCTTAGGTATGACTATTCTTCCGAGGTCATCTATACGACGTACGATTCCTGTTGCCTTCATAATCTTCCTCCAATTTTCTTCTATATATTAACTTTGGAGTTAGTATGTGGAAAAGCATACAGAATTATTCGATTATTGTTCTATGTTTCTGACCTGAATGCAGCTTAAATTCCAAAAAACGAATTTCAAGTTCGAGCTTGCAGAATAGAAATCTGTAATTTTATTATCTCGGTTGTACTACTCGCACTTCTGTGCTATGATAGAGAAAGCAACGAGAATACTCAGCTTTGAGCAGGAATAATGGTGAGAGGTGACAATATGGCAGTATGCTACAAAAAGCTGTGGAAAATGCTGATTGATAAAGACATGATTAAAAAAGACTTACGTTTGCAGACTGGTTTAAGTACATCAACAATGTCGAAACTGTCGAAAGATGAAAATGTCAGCATGGATATTATAGAAAAGATTTGTACGGTGTTAAATTGCGATGTTGGAGACATCATGGAGTTCGTTCCTGATAAAAAAGAGGAACCGTAAGGAGGTAAGGCATCATGGATCATTCTTATCCTTATATTGCGTCTTTAACCAGAGAACCGTTCCTTTTCTACGAGATGCGTTCTACCGCAAAGCTGATGAGCGAAGGACTTTCCGATGAAGCGATTGCCAATGCTTCCACCGGCGAGCGTGTGAAGCTGAACAAAAAGCAGACTGACATCGACCTGGACGACGGCGCGAAAAAGAATTATGCAATTTCCCGGGATGTTTTGGCTAAAATAAAGTAAAGGAGGGCTTGCGTATGATGGCAGATGAGAAGATTAAGAATTCCAATGAGCTTGAGTTTGCCGTATTTTGCATTGAAAATGTTGCGGCAAAGCTGGGTGTGGATGCAGAACGTGTCTATCAGGCATTTACCGAAAAGAGTGATATTCTGAACGGCTATATTGTGCCGGAATATGAAGTGCTGCACACTCAGAGCCGGGAATATATCGTAGATGACCTCCTTGATGTGATGAAAGAAAGGGGTGTGGAAGTATGATTCTCTATCATGGCTCTTTTTTAGATATTGCACAGCCGGATTTGGTTCATTCCCGTCCCAACGTAGACTTCGGGCGTGGCTTTTATGTCACGCCGCTGTATGAGCAGGCTGCGAAGTGGTGTGGGAAATTCAAACGCCGAGGGAAAGACGGTATTATTTCAAAATATGAATATGATGAGAGCCGGGAAACGGAATTGAAAGTTTTGAAATTCGATTCTTATTCCGAGGAATGGCTTGACTTTATTTTGAATTGCCGTAGTGGAAAAGATATGACAGATTACGATCTTGTACTTGGCGGCGTTGCCAATGACAAGGTGTTTAATACTGTGGAGCTGTTCTTTGACGGACTGATTGATAAAGCAGAAGCAATCAATCGGTTACGTTATGAAAAGCCGAACATGCAAATCTGTTTCCGTACAGAAAAAGCACTGTCTTTGCTGCATTTTGAAGGGAGTGAAAGACTATGACCGCAAATCCGATTTTACTTCAGAAAAAATATAGCCGTGTGATTGAGTGCTTTGCAAAACAGCAGGGACTTTCACTGGATGCGGCGTTGGACTTTTTCTATCATTCCGAGGTTTATCAGCTGATACGGGACGGTGTATCAGATATGCACTGCATGAGTGACGCATATTTGGCGGATGAACTGGAGCTGGAATATCAGGCGAAAAATTAGTAATCGGGGCATATAGTGGTGAAGTTGATTTGTATGTCCATATTGATTGAGATCATGACCTCGTTGGCCTCGATTATGACCTCAATGACCTCGATTATGCCGGATAACGACAATAAAATGCTGGATAACACTGAAAGGTGCCGGAATTCAAAAGTGATTGCACTTACCGGGAACAATCCGTTTTCTGTGAAAAAGCTGCTTACTGTGAATGATTTGACCACGAATTATCCGGTTTACAGTCCGTGTGTTTATAATCACCCGGATGATAACTGACTTTTGGATATAGAACTTTACAGCGAGGAGTTCCGAACAGACCTAATTTCCATTTGGATGGATGAGATGTGGCCTACATCGAATCCGGTCATGCGAAAACAGGTCAAGAATTATCGTGCTTATTTCAATGCAAAAGATCGCCGTTTGAAAGTCAGCACACAGAATAAAGTTCCAGCAACTCCGGCACAGCTGCACATGGCTGTGATGGCGGCAATCTGCGGATTAAAGGATGCACAACCGAATCAGATATTCAATTAGCGATAGCTTTGCAAACTGGAGGGTGTTTCATTCGTTCTTCAAATAACGAATAATATTTTTCTGTAACTGATGGTATCGCTTTTTAGTGTCAGGATTCTTTCCGCAATACTCTCTTTTCATTTGCTCATTAGGTTCGTATGCTATCGGAATATCGTATAAATCAAATTGCTCACGGGTAAGATCGACATAACATCCATCAATTTTGTTGAAATAATGTGTTCCTCCTCCGTTCACTCTGATGCGATGAATACTTCCTCCAAACATATCATAAACAAGCATTGCTGTAATAGCACATTGCCCGTATGAAGGATCGGTTGAAACCCATTCTGCTTGACATGACGGATATGCCGTCTCTGCTGTCCACGTTTTTCTCAACACTGCATACAACTTATATAATGTATCAATTCCGGGAAATGCAGCTACTTCCTGACACTTTTTTTCAGCCAATTCCTGTCCCTGATAATAAGAACCATCAGCACCAGTCGGCACTATTTCTTCCAAATTTCCCAAAGCCTTTTTTATTGCATCACTCATAGGATTTCCTTTCATATCAAAGCTATATCAAAGCTATATCAATTCTAAAAACTGGAATTGAGATTTCATATATTCCAAGGGATTTAATAACTGTTATATTTTA